>Ga0181577_10000002_pt1 | contig 281216 bp, 282 predicted proteins | sample 101ome_21_FD_132468 | JGI IMG/M metagenome (GOLD analysis project Ga0181577, IMG submission 132468) | Coastal salt marsh microbial communities from the Groves Creek Marsh, Skidaway Island, Georgia - 101413BT metaG (megahit assembly) | ecosystem: Environmental > Aquatic > Marine > Intertidal...
ATAGTATTTTTCAGAGTAGTTGACGGTCAGCGGGAAGAAGTCCAGCCCCGGCTTGGGGGCCTTGTCCGCGACGACAACGGCCAATACGACGGTTTCGCCATACTGGACGAGCACCGCACCATCAGCCTGACGAGCCACACGGCCCGTTTCGAATGAAAGCGTACGACCGCCCCATTCAATTTCTTTACGATAAATATCGAACATAGTGTTTTTCCTGTTCCGCAATCCGCCCTATGCGGATTGCCCGTTAGGTGGCCTCAATGGGCCAGTGTGGCAGACTTCAACGGCAAAAGGGGCGGTTCAGGTGAACCAACCCTGCCGGGTGCCGTCCAATTTCCACATGGGCACCAACAGAAACGCCGCCCCGGTATGGTGCGGCGTTTTCGTTCTTCATGTTATTTGCGCAGGCCAAGGCGTTGAATAAGCGACTGGTAGCGCTCATCGTCATTCGCTTTGACATAGTCAAGCAGGCGGCGACGCTGGTTCACCAGCTTCAACAGACCGCGACGCGAATGGTTATCCTTGTTATGAGACTTGAAATGCTCGGTCAGGTTCGCAATCCGTTCGGTGAGAATGGCAACCTGTACTTCAGGTGAGCCGGTATCCCCGTCGGTCGTGGCATATTCCTTAACCAGTTCCAATTTGCGCTCAGGCGTAATCGACATCGTGTACTCCAGTTCTAGAGGTTAAAGACCCTTTTGGGCCGTAGTTCACCTTCTTCCAGCCATCCCAGTGCAACCGGCTTGCCTGCGGTGGTGATCAGCACCACCCCTTCACCAAGCTGGGGCAAATGAATGGCCTGTCCGGTACGAAGGCGCTTTGCCTCGCTGTCCATTACGGCGACCTCCGGGATGTCGTCCAGGGGCGTCTCCAATGGCAGGATGGCGTTTTCAAGCGGCGCACTATGGCTCAAAAGCTCTAGCTTATCCAGCGAAAAAGCGTCTTTTTCTGTAAAGGGGCCAACCCGTGTTCTGCGTAGGGCCGAGACATGCCCAACCGTGCCCAGCGCAAGTGCAATGTCGCGCGCCAGCGACCGCACATAAGTGCCTTTGCCGCAGTCAACTTCAAGGCTGGCCGTGTCGTCTGAAGACCCCGTCAGCCGTAGGCCATATATTTCCACGTCACGGCTCGGCAGGTCGACCTCTTCACCGGCTCGTGCCAACTTATAAGCCCGTTCCCCATCTACCTTGATGGCCGAATAGGCTGGTGGCGTCTGCTCAATGGTGCCGGTGAATTGGGGAAGCACCTGCTCGATAGCATCTGCCGTCGGGCGCAGGTCCGATTCTGCAACCGTCTCGCCTTCTGCGTCATCCGTCGATGTTTGGGCGCCCCATGTGATGTCGAATGCATATGTCTTGCTGCCATCCATGGCGTAGGACACCAGCTTGGTTGCCTCACCGAACGCTACGGGCAACACGCCGGACGCCAGGGGGTCCAACGTCCCGCCGTGGCCAGCCTTGGCGGCATTGAACAGGCGGCGCGCCTTGCCAAGCGCTTGGTTGGAACTCAGCCCAAGGGGCTTGTCCAGCACCAGCCAACCGTGAATGGGGTTTCCTTTACGACGACGGGCCAAGGGGCTAGTCGTCCTCCGAAGGGGTAGGGTCTTGTTCCAGGTCGCGCTGGACAGAAGGCTGACTCAGCAGGGAATCCACATGAGCTGCGTTGTCAAACGACGGATCGATCTGAAAACTGAGGCGCGGCGTGAACTTCAGCGCCGCAGACCGGGACAATTGCCCGCGGATATAGCTGGCGCATCGGTTCAGCGCATCTTCGACCACCTGCTTGCCATCACCCCCCAGGGGCATGACCCAGGCGGTAGCATTCTTAAGGTCCGGGCTGACAGTCACTTCCGTCACCGTAATAGAAACACCAGCCAGGTCCGGGTCGCGCAGTTCACCGCGCATAAAGACGTCGGCCACGCTATGACGAATCAATTCGCCGACACGTTGCTGGCGCTGGCTGCGCGGATGACCGGACCGGTTACTCATGACATAGCCTCAGATGGAGGGCTGCTTTACAGCGAGCGCTCGCGTTCCTCAACGGTATAAATTTCGATGACATCGCCCTTCTTGATGTCGTTGAAGTCGGTCAGCGTGATACCGCATTCGGTACCGGCGTTGACTTCCTGCACTTCATCCTTGAAGCGGCGCACCGACGACACGTCGCCAGACCAGGAAACCACATCATCACGCAGCAGACGCGCCTTGGCGTCGGACCGCACAACACCATCGGTCACAATACAACCAGCGGCCTTGCCCTTACCCGCAGAGAAGACGTCCTGAACATTGGCGGTACCAATAATGGTTTCTGCAATTTCCGGCGCCAGCATGCCAGACAGGGTCGATTTTATATCGTCCACCAGGTCATAAATGACTGAATAGTAACGGATTTCTACGCCGACTTCTTCCGCCAGCGACCGGGCTTTGCCTGAGGCACGAACGTTAAAGCCCAAAATCGGCGCACCAGCTGACTGTGCCAGCGTCACGTCTGATTCAGAAATACCACCAACACCGGACAGCACAATCTTGGCCGCCACTTCATCTGTATTCAGCTGCTGCAGGGCGCCAGCCACGGCTTCTGCAGAACCATTCACGTCGGCCTTGATGACAACCGGGAATTCTTCGGCACTTTCTTCCTTCAACCGGTCCAGCATGGCTTCGAGCGATGCCCGTGGTGCAGACCTGCCCTGGGTCAGGCGTTCCTGACGCTGGCGATATTCCGAAATTTCGCGCGCCTTGTTCTCGCCATCAACAACGGCAAAATCGTCACCGGCTGACGGGGTGCCGTTCAGGCCCAATACTTCAACAGGCTGTGACGGCAAAGCTTCTTTCACCTGGCGACCTCGGTCATCCATCATCGCGCGGACACGACCCCATTGAGAGCCTGAGACAAAAACATCACCCACACGCAGGGTTCCGCGTGTAATCAACACCGTTGCAACAGACCCGCGACCCTTGTCGAGCTGTGATTCAACAACCACACCTTCAGCAGCCCGGTCGGGGTTCGCCTTCAGCTCCAGCAATTCTGCCTGCAGGGTGATCGCCTCTTCCAACTTGTCGAGATTCGTCCCCTTAAGGGCAGATACTTCAATATTCAGCACATCGCCGCCCATTTCCTCGACGATGATTTCATGCTGCAGCAATTCCTGGCGAACGCGATCCGGGTTAGCCCCTTCGCGGTCCATCTTGTTAATGGCGACAATGATGGGCACTTCGGCAGCCTTGGCATGCTGAATAGCTTCAATCGTCTGCGGCATAATGCCATCATCAGCCGCCACCACCAGCACCACAATATCGGTGGCTTGCGCACCACGGGCACGCATGGCCGTAAAGGCAGCATGACCCGGCGTGTCGAGGAAGGTGATCTTCGCGCCACTGGCCAACTGCACCTGATAAGCACCAATATGCTGGGTGATGCCACCGGCTTCGCCAGCAACAACATCGGTCGACCGCAGGGCATCGAGCAGAGATGTCTTACCATGGTCAACATGACCCATCACCGTCACGACCGGTGCACGCGGCAGCAAATCATCAGCGGCGTCTTCACCGGCAAACAGTTCGCTTTCAACGTCAGCTTCGGTAACACGGGTCACCTTATGGCCCAGCTCGGTCACAATAAGTTCTGCCGTATCAGCGTCGATCACGTCATTGACCGTAACCATGATGCCATTCTTCATGAGTTCCCGGACAACATCATTGCCACGCACCGACATACGGTTCGCCAGCTCTGCAACCGAGATTTCTTCAGGGACCACAACATCACGGGTAATCTTGGCCGGCGTGTCCTTGGTGGCCCGCATGGCCTGCTTCTGCTTTTCGCGCGCACGACGAACAGCAGCCAGTGAACGCTGCCGCTCTTCCGCACCATCATCAAGCGCGCGGGCAATCGTCAGTTTGCTTTCACGACGACGCGATTCACCACGCGTGCTCGGGCGCTGTTTCGGGCGCTCAACAGCCCGCATCTTACGGGGTTCTTCCGCTGCCTTGCCGCCGTCGCGACGGGCACGGGGGCCGTCTTCTTTTGCGCTGGGCTGCGCGGCCGCTTTGGCTTCTTTGGCCTGGGCCTGTGCAGCCGCTTCTGCAGCCTCTGCCTCTGCCTTTTTACGAGCCTCTTCTTCCTCAGCCGCCCGCTTGGCATCTTCTTCCGCTCGCAGGGCAGCCTCTGCTTCTTCTTTCTGGCGCCGTTCGGCTTCTCCAGCTTCGCGCTTGGCGGCTTCTTCAGCTTCGCGCTCAGCGCGTTCGGCCTCTTCCTTCTGGCGGACAACGGCCTGCTTGCGCGCTGCGTCCAAGACGCGGGCACGCACAGCACGTTCTTCTTCCGTCAGATGGCTGGGCGCTTCTGCCGCTTCAGGCCTCTCTACAACAGGGGCTTCAGGTTCCTGTACAGGAGTTTCCTGTTCTTCAACGATAGGCTCTGCAGGGGTATCAACATTAATGATGCGGCGGCGCTTTTTCTCCACCACGACAGATTTGTTGCGACCATGAGACAGGCTCTGACGCACCTGGCCGGCATCAACAGACTTCTTCAGTTGAAGGGTCTTACGCCCGGACAGGGTGAGCTTTTTTTCGCTCTTATCAGTGCTATCAGTCATTCTTTCTTCACCTTCGTTCTACGCTTGGCTTTGCCCGGGAACCGAGGTCGGTAACCCATAGCCGGCCAAACGCTGCGCCTGTTGTACAAGGCGACGGGCCAAACCGCCATCTTTTAGTGCTACATGCACCACATTCTGTTGCCCCAGTGCCTGGCTTAATTCGGCAGAGGAAAACAGCTCAAAAACGGGGATTTCACCCGCCAGTCTTTGTAATTTTTCACGCCCGTCTGCACTGGCATCAGCTGCACAGAGCAACACCGTCGCCCGACCGCTTTTCAACCAGGCTTTGACCTTTTCAAACCCGTTGACCAGATCGCCGGACTTGCGGGCCAGGCCCAGACAGTTGAGGCACGCCTGCCGTAGCAACTGGTCGACCAGGTCTGGCAGGTCAGCATCAGCTTTGGCATTGGCGCGGGCAGCACGGGCAAACAGACCTTTTTCGCAGGCCAGCTCAACAGCATCACGAGACGCCGAAACCCAGAGGCCACGGCCGGGCAATTTGCCCGCTATATCAGGGACAACCTGTTGGTCAGGCCCGAGAATAAAGCGCACGAGCTCGCCCTGCGGTTTTGTATCACCGCTGACAAGACACCGACGGGTCGGTGTATGGGACGAATCCACCTTGTGCACTCTTGTCTCATCCTTATTCGGTTTCGGCTTCAGCCGGTGCGTCAGCCTCTGCTGCCGCGGGGGCGTCGCCTTCTTCGTCTTCGAACCAGTGGGCACGGGCCGCCATGATGACAGCATTGGCCTCGTCTTCCGTTAGTTCGTACTGACGCAGAATGCCTTCTTCGGGGTCATTCAGCTCGTCGCTGGCCAGGTCACCCAGGTCATCCAGCGTCTTGATACCGGCATTGCCCAGCACCACAAGCATTTCAGGCGACAGACCTTCAATGGCAGCAACATCGTCTTCAACGCCAAGGCCGCGGCGTTCTTCGTCAAACTGCGCATCACGCTGAGCCAGCGCGGCGACCGCACGGGCCTGCAGCTCTTCGGCAATTTCTTCGTCAAAGCCTTCGATCATGGCAATTTCGTCGAGCGGGACAAACGCTACTTCTTCAAGGCGGGTAAAGCCTTCAGCCACCAAAAGCTGGCCAATGGTTTCTTCCACGTCGAGCGATTCGGTGAACATGGTTGAGCGTTCAATAAACTCAGCCTGGCGACGTTCTGATTCTTCAGCTTCCGTCAGGATGTCGATCGTCCAGCCGGTCAGCTGCGAGGCCAAACGCACATTTTGGCCACGGCGACCAATGGCAAGGCTCAGCTGGTCATCGGGGACAACCACTTCAATACGGGCATTGTCTTCATCCAGCACGACCTTCTGCACTTCAGCAGGGGCCAGCGCATTCACGATGAAGGTCGCCGCATCGGGCGACCACTGGATGATGTCAATCTTTTCACCCTGCAGTTCGTTGACAACGGCCTGCACACGGCTGCCGCGCATACCCACACAGGCGCCAACGGGGTCAATGCCCGGGTCGCTGGAGGTCACCGCAATCTTGGCACGACTGCCCGGGTCACGGGCAACGGAGCGAATGTCGATGACGCCATCATAGATTTCCGGCACTTCCTGGGCGAACAACGCCGACATGAATTCCGGGCGCGAGCGAGACAGGAAGATCTGCGGGCCACGTGGTTCACTGCGCACGTCAAAGATAAAGGCACGAACCCGGTCACCGGTGCGCAAGTTTTCGCGGGGAATGCCCTCGTCACGGCGGATAATGGCTTCAGCGCGACCCAGATCGACAATCACATTGCCATATTCAACGCGCTTGACGATGCCATTGGTGATCTCATTGGCACGGTCTTTATATTCTTCGTACTGGCGTTCACGCTCGGCATCCCGCACCTTCTGGGTGATGACCTGCTTTGCGGTCTGGGCGGCAATACGCCCAAAGTCCATCGGCGGCAGTTCTTCACGCAGTTCTGACCCCACTTCCAGGTTCAGCTCCGGATAGGCTTTTTGCGCGTCAGCGAGCAACAGCTCAGCCGTTTCGTTTTCGATTTCTTCAACAACCGTGGTGACACGGAACAATTTAATGTCACCGTTCTGGCGGTCGATGATCGTACGGATGTCGTGTTCGGCACCATACCGGGACCGGGCAGCTTTCTGGATGGCTTCTTCCATCGCTTCAAGCACCAGTTCCTTGTCGATCAGCTTTTCACGGGCAACGGCGTCTGCTACCTGCAAAAGTTCTAGCCTGTTGGCACTGACAGCACTGGACATGTGGCGTACTCCTTTAGTCTTGCTGTGCCTGTTCGGCCCGCGCGGCTTCTGCAGCCAGGTGGGCGTCAATCAATTCATCGGTCAGAATCAGCTTGGCATTGGCGATATCACCAAATGCGAGTGCAAATTCTCCCTGGTCATTTGCCAGGCGGACGGTGTCATCCGTTACGCCTATCAAATGGCCCCGAAACTTACGCTGCCCCTCGATATGGGACTGCAACACGATGCGGGCCTCGAAACCTGCAAAGCGTTCAAAATCCTTCGGCCGGACAAGCGGCCGGTCAATCCCGGGTGAACTGACCTCGAGGTTATATTCATCGGGAATAGGGTCCTCGACATCGAGAATGGCGGAGATAGCCCGGCTTAGATCGGCGCAGTCATCAATTGTCATGCTGCCATCGGGCCGTTCAGCCATAATCTGCAACACTGTTTCCACATCGCCGGTAAAGGCCACGCGAACGAGGTTAAAACCCATCGCTTCCACGGTGGGTTCAATCAATGCCTGCACTGGTGTAGCCAGATTTGCCATTCTACCTTCGTCGTTTGCTGCGCTCGACTCCAACGCCTGAACGCTGGAGCCCAAATACAAAAAGAGCGGGCCGCGGCCCACTCTGCCAATTTTTAGCGGGTCACCCCGCCAACTATGTCAAGAGAGCGCGCTTTATATCACAAACATCTGAAAATTCAAGGCGTATCGCTGCTAGACCCGCGTGTATCGCAGGTAAATCGACGAGCGGCCTTCGCGCACGGCTTTGGCTTCGTACCGCGTCTGGGGCCAGTCATCAGGCCGCACGCGCCAGTCCCCCGGGCATTCGGCCTGCCATTCAAAGTCTGTGCGCTGCACCATATGACGCAGGATCCAATTGCCATAATCCGTGTGATCGGTCCCGATCCTCAACTCTCCGCCAATTCTTAGCGCTCGGCTAATCAGGTCGAGATTTTCCGGGCGGATGAAACGCCGCTTATGGTGGCGGGATTTCGGCCAGGGGTCCGGAAACAGCACAAAGACGCGGGACGATGACCCTGGCGCCAGGGCTGCCAGCAACAAAGCGGCATCATCATCATAGAGGCGAACATTCGCTAGTTCTTCGTCATCAATGACACCAAGCAGTGCCGCCAAACCATTGATGAAGGGTTCCACACCAATAATGCCCACATCCGGGTTGGTGCGGGCCTGATGCGCCAGGTGCTCACCTTTGCCGAAACCAATCTCAAGCCAGGCTTCCTTTTTGGTGCCAGGAAAAAGTGTAAGGGGGTCCAGCCCATTGGCCTGTTCCGCAACGGGCACCAACAGGTCCGGAAGAACATCGTCCACCAATGCCTGTCGTCCAGCCCGTAGCGGCTTGCCCCGACGGCGACCATAGAGGCGCCGTTCTTTATGATCTTCTGATTGGGTCACAACGCCTTAGGAAACAGCCCGTTGCAGGGACCCAACCAAGTCAGTCTTTTCCCAAGAAAAACCGCCGTCGGCCTCAGGGTCACGACCGAAATGGCCATAAGCAGCGGTCCGCGCATAAATTGGCCGGTTCAGGGAAAGATGTTCACGAATACCCTGCGGCGTCAGGTCCATAATATCGGCCAACACTTTCTCCAGCATGGCTTCATCAACCTGGCCCGTACCCTGTGTATCAACATAAAGCGATAACGGTTTAGCAATGCCGATCGCATAGGACAGCTGGATGGTACACTTGTCGGCAAGACCTGCAGCAACAACGTTTTTGGCCAGATAGCGTGACGCATAAGCGGCTGACCGGTCGACTTTTGTGGGATCTTTACCGGAGAAAGCACCGCCGCCATGGGGGGCCGCCCCGCCATAGGTGTCGACAATAATCTTGCGGCCCGTCAGGCCTGTATCGCCTTCCGGCCCGCCAATGACAAAGCGACCGGTCGGGTTGATGTGAAATTCGGTTTCATTGCTGATCCAGCCATCGGGCAGGGCGTCGGTAATATAGGGGCGCACCAGTGCCTCTACATCTGCAGAGGACATGGCTTCATCGTGCTGGGTCGATAGAACGATCGATTCTGCACCAACAGGGGCACCATTTTGATAGCGAACGGTAACCTGGCTTTTTGAATCCGGCCCCAGACCGGCTGCACGACCATCGTGCCGGGCAGCAGCCAGATCAGCAAGGATACGATGCGAATAATAAATAGGGGCGGGCATCAACCCGTCAGTTTCGCGGCAGGCATAACCAAACATGATCCCCTGGTCACCAGCGCCTTCGGCTTTGTCGTCAGCGGCATCAACGCCCTGCGCAATGTCTGCTGACTGGCCATGGACCAGTACTTCAACATCTGCATCGCGCCAATGAAAGCCACTTTGCTCATAGCCGATCTGACGGATTCGCTCCCGCGCCACCTCTTCCAAAGAAGCCAGCACGTGGTCGGGGCCCCGCACTTCACCGGCCAGCACAACCTTCTGAGTCGTTACCAAAGTTTCTAAAGCAACACGGGCCTGCGGGTCAGCAGCGAGGTAGGCATCTAACACTGAATCGGAAATAAGATCACACACCTTGTCAGGGTGACCTTCAGAAACAGATTCGCTGGTAAAAACAAAGTCCTGCCGCGCCACGACATTCTCTCCTGCAATCGATTGTGCTGCCGGGCGAACAGGTACAGAAAAAGGCTTAATTCAACCGACCACACGCCTGCAGATGGGCCACGTGTATATCAGCACGCCCCACACCGAACAAGCATAAAGATTTCTTTATATAACAAACCCTACATGTATCGAGTTTGCCTCAGCCAACCGTGGGCACTAACCCTTACCGTCGGCAGCCAGCGCCTTGGCCAGATCGATGACACCCTGCCGGGCCTTGTCGCCAGGGATGCGCCGGAACGCCTGCACCAGCTTCATGACTTCGCGGGTCATTTCCTTTTCAGGGTCGAACTCAGCCTGTTCTGCATCTGACATGCCAGGGATCGGCGCATTCTTCTTGAGCGACAGCCCTTCAAAGAAATGGTTGGGCCCGACATCCAAAATACGGCAGAGCTGGAACAGACGGCTGGCCCCAATACGGTTGGCCCCTCGCTCATACTTCTGAACCTGCTGAAAGGTCAGGCCCAACTCACGGCCCAGCTTTTCCTGCGTAATGCCGAGCACAGAACGCCGCTCGCGCAACTTTTTACCGACATGAACATCGACAGGGTTGGGTTTATGTTCCACCCGACTTCTCCCCGAATAATTGGTTATCTCGCCGTGGCGGCAGCATAACCATACACTTTAGATGGTACTAAATATTTCGATATCCGACTATCATCGAACACAACCTAGCATTAGGCCCCGAAACACCCAAACACAAGGCCAATATGGGGTTATTCAGCCCGGCCCGACGTCAGTTTTCCTGCCAGAAAACCGGTAACAACAACCAGAAGTACCAATACCCAGATCACGGAATTACCATATCGGCCATAGAATGTTGGGCTCGCCGTGGCCACGGGTAGCAACCCGTCGACGGTGCCGCTTTTGCCAAGCCCAAGCTGGGAGATGACACGGCCCTGCGCATCGATAATCGCTGAAATGCCGGTGCCGGCGGCCCGCAGCATGGGCAAGCCTTCCTCAATGGCCCTGAAGCGGGTGATCATCAGGTGCTGGTAGGGACCCGAAGTTTCTCCATACCAGGCATCATTGGTCACATTCAGCAGAAAGCCCGGGCGCTTTTCTGGCACAACCACGGCACCGGGGAAAATGACCTCGTAACAAATCAGCGGGCTCATGGATGGCATGCCGGCAAGGGGCAGGGTGGCAGCGCCCCTACCCGGCGAAAAGTCACCCGCTCCCTCTACCAGTTTCTCGACACCCAGCCACTCCAGCACCCCCTTGAGCGGTACATATTCACCAAATGGCACCAGATGAAACTTGTCGAAGGTTTCTATAACCCGACCAAAATCATCAACCACGATCATGCTGTTAAAGAATCGTCGCGACCGGTCGGGCAGGATTTCACGACGCGGCACGCCGCTTATCACATATCCCCCCGGTCGAACGATACGGCCCATCATCACGGTCTTGGCGGGCTCTTCGTCCAGATAATACGGCACAGCGGTTTCCGGCCAGACCAGCAGATCGAACCCCTCGCCTTCATTCTTCTCTGACAAAACCAGATGCTGTTCAAAGTTCTGAGCCCGCAGGTCGGCCCGCCACTTGTCGCGCTGGTTGATATTGGCCTGGACAATACGCACACGAATGTCGTGATAGGCGGTTTCCCCCGCTGTTGCCAGGTGGGCAAAACCGTAACCGGCCACAGAGACCAAAATCAGCGCCCCCAGGACCAAAGGCATCAGTCGATGGAACCAACCCCGCGGGCTGAACAGGCAGACGGCCAGAGCGGTGGCAAAAACGGTCAGTAAAGACAGGCCATAGGTCCCTACCAGGGACACCGCTTGCGGCATATAGTCTGAGAAGGCCCAAACATAGCCCATCAGGTTCCACGGAAAGCCGGTAAACAAATACCCGCGCAGCATTTCTGCAGCGAGCCACAACAGGGAAAACAAGGCGACGGATGCAATATCCCGGCTTTCAACCACCCCCCGGCTACGCAGCCACCCAGCCAGAACCCAATAGCCCAACAGGGCCAGCGCGGGGTAAAATGCCATGGACAGCGGCAGCAAAATTGCCAGTTGCGGCGGCGCACCTGCAATCTCCAGCGCATTGCCAACCCAGTACAGACCGGCAAGCATGTGCCCGGCACCAAACAGCCACCCCAGCCGCAGAACACGAGACCACTTCTGCGCTGCGTCGACCAATACCAGCATAACCGGCCAGGCAATCAACAACAGCGGCACGGCATAGACAGGCGGCAGGGCAAGTGTCGTAAACAGACCGGCCAGAACGGCAAACAGCGCCTGTAACCAACGGTTTTGTTGGGTCAGCCAATCTGCAATGCGGGACATGGCTAGCCCTGGCCTGAAGCACGCGGCAGGCGCACACGCAGCTTCTTCAGGCGGCGTGCATCGGCGTCGACCACCTCGAACTCTACGCCACTGTCATGGGTGACAACTTCGCCCCGAACCGGCACGCGCCCCGCGAGGGTAAAAACAAGCCCACCCACTGAGTCGACTTCTTCATCCCGATCATCCGGCAGAATATCGGTCTCAATCATGGCTTCCAGCTCGGTGACCAGGGCGCGGGCATCAACATCCAACGCACTATTTCTGCGGCGTCTGATCAGCGGTCCGGACTGCTCGTCATGCTCATCTTCGATTTCGCCAACGATTTGTTCGATCAGGTCTTCAATGGTTACCAGACCATCGGTGCCACCATATTCATCAATGACCAGTGCCATATGGGTCCGGTTGATCCGCATATTCAACAACAGGTCGACCACCGCCATGGAAGGCGGCACAAACAATACCCGCCGCTTGATATCTGCAATGCGGGGACGCTCTCCATCATCGTGGCCTGCCATGGCCGCCACCACGTCCTTGATGTGCACCATACCAACAATTTCATCCATCGATTCGCGATAGAGCGGCAGTCGTGAATGTGTCGCCTGACGGAAGACCTGCACCATTTCGTCAAAACTCATGGCAATATCGATCGCCACAATATCTGCTCGCGGCACCATGACGTCGCTGATCTTGAGTTCCCGCAGTGAGACAATATTGAGCAACATGACACGCTCTTCACGTGTCAGGTCACCCGTGTCGTCACCATGTTCTTCGATCACATCTTCAAGAGATTCGCGCAGGGACGGTTCACGCCCGCGCAGGGCTGTTACAAGTGAAGCCGCCCAGCGACTAAACGCTGAGTCGGATTCAGATGGCGGTAAGTCGCCCGCCGGGCTGTCAGAGTGAGACGCCATTACTCCAGCTCATAGGGGTTGGCTATGCCCATACCCGCAAGAATATCAATTTCGAGACGCTCCATTCGAACGGCCTCTTCCTTCGATTCGTGATCATACCCCAAGAGATGCAAAAGCCCATGCACCAATAAGTGGGAAAAATGATCGCCAACATTTTTTCCCTGCTCTGCCGCTTCCTGCCGGACGACGGTGCAAGACAACGCCAAATCACCCAGATGAGCAGGGCCGCCATCTGGCAGGTCGGGCATGCCGGGCGGCAGTGGAGGCGCGGGAAAAGACAGCACATTAGTGGGCTTGTCCTTGCCGCGAAACCTCGTGTTCAGGTCCTGCAAGGCGGCATTGTCGTCAAGCAATACGGCCAGCGATCTGTTTTCCTGATCAATGGCAGCGCTGGCAGCAACCAGTGTTTTGAGACAATGATTCTCAACGTCAGGCACAAGGTCCCGCCATTCTTCGGCCGCCACACTTATATCTGCTGAAAGCATGATCAGTCGTCGGAAGACCCAGCGTCGCTGCTGTCTGCCTGTTTGTCCTTGCGCTTCTTGCGGGCCTTGCGAATGCGGTCGTCGCGGGCGTTATAGGCATGCACCATCTTGGTCACCAGTGGATGGCGAACAACATCTGCCTCGCCAAACTCGACGAGTGAAATACCGTCCAGCTTGGCCAGAATATCAATGGCATCATAAAGTCCTGAACGCTCCCCCGACGGCAGGTCAACCTGACTGGGGTCACCCGCCACGACCATGCGCGAGTTTTCACCCAGGCGCGTGAGGAACATCTTCATCTGCATCGCGGTGGTATTCTGCGCTTCATCAAGAATGATGAAGGCGTTCGACAAAGTCCGCCCCCGCATGAAACCCAAGGGGGCCACTTCAATCGTGCCGTTCAATAACTGCTTCTCGACCTGTTCGTCCGGCAACATGTCATGCAGAGCATCATAGAGTGGCCGCAGATAGGGGTCGATTTTCTCCCGCATATCACCGGGCAGGAAACCAATGCTTTCGCCGGCCTCGACCGCCGGGCGCGACAGGATCAACCGGTCAACTGTGCCGTCGAGCAGCATATTGACCGCCATCGCCACCGCCAGATAGGTCTTGCCGGTACCTGCTGGGCCAGAGGCAAAAACCAACTGGTTCTCCCGGATTTGCTCGATATATTCAGCCTGCTGCATGCTGCGCGGCGTAATTTTGCGGCGCTTGGTGTGAATGGAATAACCATTACGACCACGGGCCATATCGTCGCCTTCGCGCGGGTTGGCCTTTACCAGACGAATAGCGCCTTCCACCTCGCCGGGATCGACACTCATGCCGTCGCGCAGGCGGGCATATAGCAGCTTGAGCACATCCTGCGCGAGACGCGCATTATGCAATTCGCCCGCAATGGACACCCGGTTACCACGGGAGGAAAGACTAACTTCCAGCCTGTCTTCTATCAGGGTCAGGTGACTGTCATGCTCGCCATAGAGGTCGGGCAGAAATGCGTGGTTTTCAAAGTCCAGCACGATCGGGCCATGATTCTTCTTCTTGGTCACGCTTTAGCACCCCCCGCTGCATATGAGTGAACCCGGGCAATCATGAAGCAACGGCTTCCCTGTCCGTATCAACGGAAGAAACAAGACGCCCAGCCAGGCTAATTGCATGCAGGCCGGTGATTTCGACCTGTGCTTCCATGCCCGCGCTGGCGCCAGCCGCCGCTGCGCCATCGACGGCAACCGCCTGCATATAGGGACTGCGACCAACCCACTGGCCTTCATGGCGACCCGGTTTTTCAAACAACACAGGCAGCACTTTACCAACCGTGGCTTCATTGAAGGCATTCTGCTGCAGTCGCAATTCATCCTGCAGAATAGAAAGACGGCGTGTTTTGACGTCCTCGGCCACCTGGTCTGTCAGCTCAGCCGCGGGCGTTCCCGGGCGCGGGCTATATTTGAACGAATAGGCTTGCGCGTAGGTAATGTCGCGGACCAGATCCATCGTGTGGTCAAAATCACGATCCGTCTCACCAGGAAAACCGACAATAAAGTCGCTTGAGAGAGCCAGGTCCGGTCGTGCCGCGCGCAGCCGCGCAACAATGGCGCGGTAGTCATCGGCAGTATGCTTGCGATTCATCGCTTCCAGAATACGGTCGGACCCGCTTTGAACCGGCAGGTGCAGATAGGGCATGATCTTTTCAATATCGCCATGGGCCGCAATCAGAGCATCGTCAACGTCGCGCGGGTGCGATGTTGTATAGCGAATGCGCGACAGGCCATCGAGGTCAGCCAACTGCGTCATCAACTCACCCAGCCTGGCAGGCTGGCCGCTGCCATCATCACCGGCATAGGCATTCACATTCTGACCCAACAGGGTGATATCGGCTGCCCCGGCTGCAACAAGGCGGCGCGCCTCTGCAATAATCTCTGACACGGGGCGGGAATGTTCTGCCCCGCGTGTATAGGGTACAACACATAAGGTGCAGAATTTGTCACACCCTTCCTGAATGGTCAGAAAAGCACTAACCCCGTTTTGCGACGTTTGCGCAGGCAAGCGGTCGAACTTGTCCTGGGAGGCAAAGTCCATGGCGACCGGGCGGGCGGATGGCTTGTTATTCTTGGCCAGTTTGGCCTTTTCAATCAGCTCTGGCAGGGCCTGGTAGGACTGGGGGCCAAACACCATGTCGACAGCGGGCGCCCGCCGCATGATCTCTTCACCCTGGGCCTGGGCAACACAACCGCCAATGGCAATCATCATCTCTTCGCCATTCTGTTGGCGATGGTCCTTCATCAGCCGCAGACGACCAATTTCGGAATAGACCTTTTCGGCCGCTTTTTCCCGAATATGACACGTATTCAGGATGACAAGGTCCGCGTCCTTGGGATTATCCGTGGTTTCATAGCCCAACGGCACAAGAATATCGGCCATGCGCGATGAATCATATTCATTCATCTGGCAACCGTAGGTCTTGATGTGAAGGCGCTTAGCCATGGATGGGCACTTTCTTCCTGATCATTCCGCCAATTTCGGCGGCGCACCCTAACAATACCCGACCGGGAGTCAAGCAATGGGAGGATTGCCGCTTCGGCTCAGGCAGCCGCTGCATGGCTTGCTCCTGCCAGTTTTTGTTCGACCCCGACGGCGATCACCTCATGGCAGTGACGACACATGGCCTTTCTGGATTTGAATTCTGCCGAAGACACTGGCTCATGAAATTCAATCGCAACGCCAATTCGCCCAAGCTGCAGAAAGTCCCAAAAATGGGGGGCAAGATCCATATCGCCATACCAACCGATAAATGGTCGGTAGTGGCGCGTCAGCGGCATACCATTGATCGTCTTATACCGGATCGACATAGGTTGGATCAGTAACGGGTCATCACCCGGCCAACGTTCAGCCACGGCAAACAAGCTGCTTTTGAAGGGCAGCACCTTGGTACCATCTGTGCTCGTGCCTTCGGGAAACAGGATCAGTCGGTCATCTTCCAGCAACCGTTCCGTCAGCTGGTCGAGCTGTCGGCCAGACCGCACCCGGTTGTCCCGGTCTACAAACACTGTCTGCTGCAGCGTCGACAGATAACCAAAGATGGGCCAGCCTTCCAGGTCACCGCGCGCGACAAATGAGCCGCGCAGCACAGCGCCAAAAACGAAAATATCGAGCCAGGATATGTGGTTGGAAATATAGAGCACCGGCGCGCCTTTATAGGGCACCCCTTTCATGGTGATCCGCACATCGAAAAGCCAGCTTAGCGTGGCAAAAAACCACCGCGGTGCAATTTCCGCCTTCTTGCCCCCAAAAGGAATCATGATGGCCTGTGTCGGTATGATCAGCAGCACACAGACCAGTAACCCCAACAGGCTGACGCACGCACGCAGCCTGGTCAAGAAAAGCACCGTTTAAGCTGGCACCCGAGACCTGTCACGCGGGTGTTTCCCCATCGTCAATCTTGACCGCATACAGCTCCAGCCGATGGTCAACCAGCTTGTAACCCAATCTGCGAGCGATCTCCTGCTGGAGATCTTCAATTTCATCATTATTGAATTCGATCACTTTACCGGTCTGTACATCGATAAGGTGATCATGATGATCATCGGTCCGTTCTTCATAGCGGGCACGGCCATCGCCAAAGTCGTGACGATCGAGGATGCCTGCTTCATCAAACAGGCGCACCGTACGATAAACTGTGGCAATGCTGATTTTCGGGTCAATCTTCGCTGCCCGTTCAAACACCTCTTCCACATCCGGATGATCGGTGGCCACAGACAATACGCGCGCGATAACCCGACGCTGGTCGGTCATGCGCATTCCCTTCTCAATACAGAGGCGTTCTAGTCTGTCTGGCATGGGGCAGAGTGTAACGGGTTTTTGGCCTGATGAGAATGCCTTTCAGAAGGCCCCTCAACAGCTTTCGCCTATTTTTTTCCACGTTTGCCGCGCTGCGTACCCAGACCAATTTGCTTGGCCAGGTTGCGGCGCTGGTTGGCATAGTTCGGCGCGACCATCGGATAATCCGCAGGCAGGCCCCAGCGTTCGCGGTATTCTTCGGGGGTCATGCCATAGGCCGTACGCAGATGACGCTTGAGCATTTTAAGCTTCTTGCCATCTTCAAGACAGATAATGTGGTCAGGTGTAATTGAACGGCGGATTGGCACAGCAGGCTTCGGACGCTCTACAACCGGCTCTGCCGCTTTCGAGCCCAGCTTGTCCAAAGAATTATAGACCTGCTCTATAAGTGCGGGCAAATCTTCCATCGCCACGCTGTTATTTGACACGTGAGAGGAAACAATATCAGAGGTCAGTGCAAGTAGTTCTGCCCGTTCAACGTAATCCTGTTCTTTTTCATCCATGACATTTTCCGCCAATCAGTATTGAAATATCGTTGACTCCGAGTCTATATCGTTTACATGCGAATACGCCAATAGTAATGCACGTACCGTTTGGACAAGTAAAGTTCGGTTGGATACATGAAACATGAGCTGGATATTACAAAATATTTTTGTCCCATGACCTTTGTCCGGACGCGTTTATTCATGGAAAAGTGCACCCCTGGTGATCAGGTCACTATCTTGATGCAGGGCGAAGAACCATTACAAAACCTGCCCAAAGCCATTGAAGAGTCTGGCCATCAAGTACTGTCACTTATGGCGGCTTCATCCGCCGACGGGGTTCACACGCTGCAGATGCAGGTAGGGCCCGGATAGGTTAAAGCGGGCTGCGCATCGTACGGGCATTCACCCGCTGATTGTCCAGGCGGGTGTAATAGTCGGGGCGGGTGCCAACCTGGTCGAAGCCCATTTCGCAATAGAGCCGGTAAGCACCCGGGTTGTCTTCAGCGACCTCCAGGAACATCTGTTTAGCGCCGATGGCTAACGCACCCTGCTTTGCTTGCAGGATCAATGCCTGGGCAATACCGCGACGCTGATAGGCCGGCATCACGCCAAGGCTTAACAGCTCAGATTCCTGGGCCCTGACCCGAACGGCCGCAAAGCCAACTGGCGTTTCATCTTCCGCCTCATCAATCGCAACCAGACAAAAGCACCCGGCAGAATTCAACACATCAGAGAATGCCCGTTCGCTCCAGGTTTCATCACCGGGGCGGTGAAACGCTGCAGCATGCAGGCGGGCCAATAACGGGGCCATAGCCACGCCGGCGCGGTCATATCGCATTTTGATGGGTGCCTGCACAGACATCACGCACCAACCTCTTTACCGCCAGGCAATTTGGCATCAGGCGCGCGTAGGTACAGAGGCTCAGGAACACTATCTGGCACGGGGCGAGCGGCAGCCATGCCAGCCAGAACACAGGCATCCAGTCTCGTATAGCCTTCCAGTACTTGTATTGTGGCGGGGGTTTCGACCAAACCGACGCCGTTACCAGCTGCAACGCCGGATGTGCCTGACAGCAGACCGCTAGCGACCTCGTAAGAACAGGCAACCGGCTCACTCAAAGGTGCAACATCACTTTCCCCCAATGGCCGAAAAGACTGGCAATAGACTTCTTTGCGACGGGCATCGAAACAGATGTGAATATCTGTGGCCGATGGATGGTCATTGGCAACCTGCCGGGCCATGACTTCAAGCGTCGAGGCGCCCACCAGAGGCACATCGGCTGCAAGAGACATTGCACGCGCCGTGGCAACACCGATTCGCATACCCGTAAAGGTGCCCGGCCCGACAGTGACCGCTATGCGGTCGATATCAGTATAGGCCTTGCCTGCTTCTGCCAGGACTTTGTCCACCATAGGAACCAGACGTTCCGCCAGGCTTTTGGCGTTGGGTTCGTCGCAGGTTGCCAGCACGGCACCATTGCTGACCAACGCTACCGATCCAGCCGATAGCGCTGTATCAAATGCCAGGATGTTCATGACAGGAAGCGCCGATTGCGCCTAAAGGATAGAACAGAACTTGTCGAAGTCTGGTCGCGGGCTGCGTCCAAACAAACCTTCCGGGTCGCCATAGCCCAGACCACAGAGGAAGTTGGCCGTTATCTGCCCACCGGGGAAATAGGCCGCTTCAACCGCTGCCGGATCAAAGCCCGAAAGGGGTCCGCAATCCAACCCAAGCGAACGGGCGGCCATCATCAAATAAGCACCCTGCAAGGTGCTGTTGCGGAAGGCTGTGGCCTCAGCCACATCCGGCGCGTCAGCAAACCAGCTGCGGGCTGTTTCATCATGCGGGAACAGTTCGGGCAAATGGTCGAAGAATTTGGTGTCGTACCCCATGATCGCAACCGCGCCCGCTGTACGAACCTTCTCGATATTGCCGTCCATCACCATGGTGGAAAGGCGGTCTTTCTCTGCCTGCGAATGAGCAAAGACAATCCGGATGGGAAAGCAATTGGCGCTGGTCGGCGCCCACTTCATCAGATCGTACAGCTCTTTAAGGGTTTCTTCTGAAACCGGCTTATCCAGCCATTTGTTCTGACTGCGTGCGTCGCGAAACAGCACGTCAAAGGCTGTATCATCAAGGGATGTGCTCACGAGGGCCTCTTGTTCTTCTGGTTCTGGGTGCCCGCCATGCTAGCGCTAGGCCGGGCGTACTTCCATCACTTCGGGAATAAAGTGCTGCAACAGGTTTTGGATACCATGCTGCAACGTGGCCGTTGAACTTGGGCAACCTGCACAAGCGCCCTGCATCTTCAAATAGACGATGCCATCTTCAAACCGGTTATAGACAATATCGCCACCGTCCTGCGCCACTGCAGGGCGCACGCGTGTGTCCAGCAGTTCCTTGATCTGGGTAACGATTTCAGAATCTTCCTCAGCATCACCAGCATGGGCGGACGCAACGGGTGCATCATTCTCCATGACCGGCAGACCCTGGGTGAAGTGTTCCATAATCACACCCATGACGGCGGGCTTGAGGTCCTGCCAATCAGCACCGTCAGAGGTGATCGTGACAAAGTCAGACCCCAGGAAGACCGCTGCGACGCCCGAAATATCGAACAGGCGAAGCGCCAGGGGAGACTTGCCCGCAGCATCTGGTGTTGAGAAATAGGCAGTGGTATCGCCCATCACATCGCGGCCGGGCAAAAATTTCAACGTCGCCGGGTTCGGCGTCTGTTCTGTCTGGATAAACATCCTGCGCTCCAAATCGGACTAATTTCGTCTGGTTATATGCCCCCGGTCTGGTTTAATTTCAAGCCAAAGCGGTCGATTAACAGCCTAAATGGCCAAAATCAGGCGATCTGGGCAATCTGATCGACGGTCAGATGCCCTGGTACGATGACCACCGGGATGGGCATGGCGTTGATGAGTCGCCCTGAAAAAGCTGATACGAGGGGTCCCGGATTATCCTTGTCTGCACCAGCCGCCAGGACAAAATATTGTATGGCCGGGTCATCTTCTAGCAGGGCAAGGATCTGCTCACTCACATCCCCTTCGCGTACAACCAGTTCTGGCCGGGGGCCAATTTCGTCTTCGATCTGGACGGCGACATCCCGCAAAACCTCCAGCGCCTCTTCGCGGGCTTCCTGTCGCATGACCTCTTCAACCGCCATCCAATGCTGGAAATCGGGCGGGTTGATGATGTGGGCCAGCACGACAGAGCCGCCAACATGACGCGCGCGCCGGGCCGCAAATTCCCAGGCGACACGGCATTCAGGCGTGTCGTCGATGACGACAAGAAAGCGACTTTCCTTATGTGGTTCTGCCACAGTGGCAGTTGCCTCGGTGCTCATACACAGCCCCCCTACGTAAAAGCAGGGAAGACTTTAGCAAATGTGCAGGGTCTGAGAAAGAACGCCGTCGCGGGCGCCACGGAACTAGCGCTGGGCGTGCTGTTCGCGGTCCAACACCACGCGGCGGGTAATGCCGCTGGGGCCGGGGAATTCCACAAACATGGAATCGATCAGCAAGGGCATAACCTCTTCAAGCCGGTTGTTGCGGCCTTCAGAGACAACCTTACTTTCATAGAGGTTGGGACCCTGTGTGCCGTTACGCGCGATGTCCATTTCGAAATAGCGGGCATAAAGCGCAACGGTGCGAATATCCGGGCCGTCATAATAGCCATAGCCATAAGGGCCATTCCCCCAATGATACGGCCCATAGCCATAACCGATATAGCCAATACCGCCGGTGCTGCGCACATCGGAACGGGCATCTGACATGCCGTAATCCATGCTCACCACAAGGTCTGGTCGCTGGGATGTCTGTGCAGGAACATAACCAACACGCTGCAGCCATATGCTGACCATCTCGGCATAATGGGCAAATTCAAGGGAGGCGGTCTTGCCATCATCCTTGGCAACGATCACAAAGCTTTCACCATTAGGCTGGGGCAGCTGGTGCCAGGAAGATATGTCTGATTTGAAGCTGGACGCGCAACCACTGATGCCGACGGCTAAAGCAACCAGCAAGACTGTCTTGGTCAGTGATTTCTGCACATGTGCAATGGTCATCAGGTGTCTCCCAAACCTATTCTCGGTCTTCCCTTGGCCCAAACCCCACGTCAGGCACTCTTATAAGTTAGGGTACATGCCCTACGGCTGCAAGAAACCGACAATATTATAGATGTCTTTCAGGTTCGGGGCAGCCAGGTCACGTGCCCGTTCACCGCCATCCCGCAGAATGCCATCCACATAGGCAGGGTCATCTGCCAGGCGGACCATTTCAGCCGTCATGGGGCTTAACTTGTCGACCGCCAGCTCCGTCAGCGCTTTCTTGAAGTCGGCAAAAGAACTGCCGCCGAAATCCTTGCAGACATCTTCCATGGTGGAATCAGACAAGGCTGCGAAGATACCGACCAGATTGCGCGCCTCTGCGCGTTCGGCCAGGCCATCGACTTCACCGGGCAGGGCCTCGGGGTCCGTACGGGCTTTCCGGATCTTCTTAGCAATAGCGTCTGCATCATCCGTCAGGTTAATGCGGGAGGCATCAGACGGGTCCGACTTACTCATCTTAGCAGACCCATCGCGCAATGACATGATCCGCGCCGCCTCCTTCTGGATAACAGGTTCGGGCTGCGGGAAGTAATCGACACCATAGTCATTGTTGAATTTCTGAGCGATGTCGCGGGCCAACTCCAGATGCTGTTTCTGATCTTCACCCACCGGCACATGGGTAGCGCGATAGGCCAGAATGTCAGCCGCCATCAGGTTCGGGTAAACGAACAGGCCAACACTGGCCCGTTCGCGGTTCTTGCCCGCCTTGTCCTTGAACTGGGTCATCCGGTTCAACCAACCCATGCGCGCCACGCAGTTGAAGACCCAGGCCAGTTCAGCATGGCCCGGCACCTGGCTCTGATTAAAAATGATCGAGGTTTTCGGGTCGATCCCTGCCGCCAGCAGGCCTGCTGTGGCTTCACGGATATTGGCGCGCAGCTCTTCAGGGTCCTGAAACACCGTGATGGCGTGCATGTCGACGAGGCAGTAAATGCCCTCATAGTCGTCCTGCAGGCGTGCCCAGTTCCGTATCGCCCCAAGATAATTACCAAGGTGCAGATTACCCGTCGGTTGAACGCCGGAGAAAATCCGGTTTTCAGGGGCAGGGGGGAAGGAAATATCTGGCGTGCTCATCACGATTCTCTGGCGTTGATATGGTGTTAGCTTGTGCCGCCTAAAGCAGCACCGGCCTTATGGCCCCTTGGCCTTTTTGCGTCAACCGCCTTGGCTGGAACCGCGCATCAGGGGTTTAAGCTCGGACAAACGCAGCGCCCCAAACAATTGCGCTGCCAAGCCAAACACCAAACCGCCTCCTAAAACAAGCAAGGCTGTCGCACCAATGCGCATGCCTTCACCCAGCTGGTACAAGCTGGCCAACAAGGGGGCCGCAAACCAAAGGGCTATACCCATGGCAAGTGTCGCCAAGACAAGACGCGGCAACCGGCCTTTCAACCGATCATCCAGCTGCAACTGGCCGCGCCGATGCAACGCAATGGCCAACATCAGCACATTGGCCCATGCCGCAATGGCAGTAGCCATAGCGAGCCCCACATGCGCAAAAGGCCCCATGAGAATGAGGTTCAAGGCTGTATTGAGCACCAGCGCAATGATCGAGATTTTCACCGGTGTTTTGGTGTCCTGCCGCGCAAAGAAGCCTGGGCTCAGCACTTTGATCAACACATAGGCGGGTAGGCCCGCAGCATAGGCCGCCAAAGCAAGCGCGGTTTTGGCTGTGTCTTCTGCCGAAAAGGCACCCCGTTCAAACAAAGTAGCAATCAACTGATCCGGGATCAGCATCAGCGCCACAGCAGCCGGCAAGGCGAAGAACAAGCCGATTTCGAGCCCCCGATTCAAGGTAGCCAAGGCCGAGGCATCATCCCCAGCTGCTGCCTGGCGCGACAGCATAGGCAACACCGCCGTGCCGATCGCTACCCCCACCACCCCGATGGGTAATTGGTTCAACCTGTCCGCATAAAACAGGAAGGACAGTGAGCCTTCCGGCAGGAACGAGGCAATGATGATATCGACCAGCAGGTTCACCTGCATGGCTCCAGCCCCGAGCGCGACAGGCGCCATCAAGACCAAAAGGCGCTTAACACCGTCTGTCATGCGCGGGCGCCGCAGCCGTAGGCCAATGCCCATACGCCGCAGGGCAATCCACAGCCACAAAAATTGCACGAGGCCACCAAGTGTGACGCCAATCGACAAAGCATGGCCCGCTGTCGGCACGTATGGGTCCAGCGCCAACAGGCCACCAATGATCGAGAGGTTCAACAGGATCGGTGTGGCAGCCACAGCTGCAAATTTCTGCAGCGCGTTGAGCACGCCGCCCAGCAAGGATACGAGGCTGATCAACATCAGATAGGGAAAGGTGATCCGCGTCAGCGTAACCGCGAGTTCAAACTTCTCCGGCTGGTCCGCAAACCCGTTGGCCAGCACCAGCATGACCCAGGGCATAAAGATTTCCACCAGCCCAACAAAAGCAAACAGCACCATGAACAGGACCGAGAAGCTTTCTTCGGCAAATTGCCGGGCAGAATTGGGCAGGCTTTCGCCTTCTGCGGTTTCGTCCTTTTCCAGCCGTTCGGAAAACAGCGGCACAAAGGCAGCATTAAAGGCCCCTTCGGCAAACAGGCGCCTAGAGAAATTCGGCAGCTTGAAGGCAACGACAAAACAGTCCGCCACCATGCCCGCGCCCATAAAGGCCGTCATTAAGATGTCACGCAGGAACCCCAGCACCCGGCTGATCGCCGTGATGCCGCCAACGGTCGCAACGAATTTAAAGAGCACTGGTTAAGGCACCCGGTCAGGCAGCTTCTTCGCCAGCCTTTTTGGCTGACTTGCCTTCGGCCTGCAGTTCCCCATTGCGAATGCCGTCAATAATCCGCTCTTCAATGCGCGGGAACCGGCTTTCATGGGTAACCTTGTGGCCAAACAGGTCGCGGACATAGAACGTGTCCACCGCCCTTTCACCCCATGTGGCAACCTGCGCACTGGAGATGGACAACTTCAGGTCGAATAGCGCCCGGGTGACGTCGGAAACAAAACCTGCACGGTCGCGGCCTGTTACTTCGATCACCGTGTGGCTGTCACTGGCATTATTGTCAATCAGCACCGATGGTGTGACGGTAAAGACCTTGCGGGTGCGGCTGGGAATGGCCTCTGGCTTGGAGAGCACCTGACGGGGAATGATGTCACCCGCCATGGTCTGCCGCAGGATTTTCTCCAACCGATCCAACTCGTTACGACCCGAAAAGGCCTCGCCATCCTTGTCCTGGATCGTGAAGTGATCCAGCGCCATGCCGTCTTTGGTGGTAAAAATCTTGGCATCTACAATACTGGCACCCGCCACCGCCAGGGCACCCGCCACACGGGCGAACAGACCGGGGTGGTCCACCGTGTAAAGTGTCAGCTGTGTCTTGGAGGTAAAGTCATCAGAATGCGCGGCCACACAGAAGCGGTCTTTTTCTTCATCCGCCTTGCTGATCAGCTTGGCGTCTCGCACCCCCACATCCAGGGGTGTGCTGATCCAATAGACGTCACTGTGGCGGGCGATGTATTTTTCATAACGTTCGTCGGACCAGCCCAATAGGCCGCCCCGCAGTGAATCGCGCGCAATCTGCGCCCGTTGTTGCATGCCTTCTTCACCAACGCCATCGGTCAGATGGTCATGCGTAATGTAATAGAGGTCGCGCAGCAGCTGGCCCTTCCAACCATTCCATACACCGGGACCAACGGCACGGATATCTGCCACGGTCAGGCAAACCAGCAAGCGCAGGCGCTCAACACTCTGGACAATCTCTGCGAAATCCGCCCCCGTCTTGGGGTCGGCCAAATCGCGTTTGAAAGCCGTGTTGCTCATGTCCAGATGCGACCGGACGAGCCAGGCAACCGTCTCTGTCTCAGCATCGGAAAAGCCAAAGCGCGGGCAGAGTTTTTCTGCGACTTCTGCCCCCAGGATAGAGTGATCACCACCACGGCCCTTGGCAATGTCGTGCAACAGCACTGCCACATAAAGCACCCGGCGCGACAGCACCTGGTGAATGATCCGATCCAGGGTAGGGTGGTCTTCAGCCATTTCACCGGCTTCCACCTGGGAAAGAATATCGATCGCCCGGATCGTATGCTCGTCCACCGTATAATGATGGTACATGTCATGCTGCATCTGGGCGACAACCCGGCCAAAGTCCGGCACGAACCGCCCAAAGACACCTGCCTCATTCATCCGCCGCAGCGCCTTTGCCGGCTCCGTCTTGGAGGTTAGGATATCAATGAAAATAGCATTGGCTGCCGGGTCCTTGCGCAGCTTGGCGTTGATCAGATTCAGGTTTTGCGTGATCAACCGCAGCGCATTGGGGTGGATGTCATAATCCTGCTGCTGGGCCACCTGGAACAGGCGCAAAATATCGACCGGGTTCTCGACAATCTGCCCGTCGGATATGAAGTTGATCCGATCTCCGTCTACGCCAAAGCCGTCAACCTGCCGTTTGCGCAAGCCAAAGCGAGGCATGCGCAGCAGTGACTTCTTCTGGTGCTGGTCTTCCAGCCAGGCGCAGAAGATGCGGGTCAGATCACCGACATCCTTGGCCGTCAGGAAGTAATGACGCATGAAACGCTCAACACCTGAAATGCCCGGGCGGTCCACATAGTTCAACCGTTCCGCCAGCTGGGTTTGCTTGTCAAAGGTCAGCCGTTCTTCCGGGCGCCCCGCCAGATCATGCAGATGGCAACGCACCGTCCACAGGAAGTTTTCGGCTTTGGAAAACCGCCGCTGTTCAGCCTCGGTCAACACACCTTGGCGCACCAGCTCCCGCACATCGTCGGTGCGGTAGACATATTTCATGATCCAATACAGCGTCTGCAGGTCTCGCAGGCCGCCTTTGCCGTCCTTCAGGTTCGGCTCGACCACATAGCGCGAATCACCCATACGTTCGTGGCGCTCATCGCGTTCGGCCAGTTTGCGGTCGACAAACAGCGCGCCGGAGTCGGCCACCACTTCGTTGTCGAAGCGAACTTTGAGTTCATTAAAGAGCTCCTGGTCGCCCCAGATATAACGTGACTCAAGAAGCGCTGTACGAATCGTCAGATCATCGCGGGACAGCGACAGGCAGTCATCAACCGAACGGACGGAGTAACCCACCTTGAGGCCCAAATCCCACAGCACATAGAGCATGCTTTCGACCACCTGTTCACCCCAGGCCGTCTGCTTGTAGGGCAGCAGGAACAACAGATCGATGTCGGAAAACGGCGCCAATTCGCCCCGGCCATAGCCACCCACAGCGGCAATGCACAAATGCTCGGAACTCGTGGGATTGGTGATGGGGTATTGCCAGGTGAGGGTAAAGTCGTAGAGCAGGCGAATCATCTGATCGACCAGGAAGGAGCGAGCGGCAGCAGCCTGCCGGCCATTCTGCCCACACCGCAGCCGGTTGCCGATTTCTTCCGTCCCCGCCGCCAGCGCATCTACCAATGTGCCCTGGATAAGGTTTCGCAATTGGTCAGGCGCCGTGTCATAGGCGCGTTCGTCCAGCATGGCGCTAAGCGCCTTGCGGTCGATAATGTCTCTCTGTTTGGGGATCCTGTCCATGCTGGCAATATAGGCTTTTGGGCCCGGATTCACAGCGAAAAACCGGCAAAACGCCGCGGAAAGTCGCTATTCGTCGTCCTGCCGCAATTGCTTGAGCAGGTAGAGTTGCTCCAGCGCCTCGCGCGGGGTCAGGTCATCGGGGTTGATATCATCCAGCGCTTCATCACTTGCCGACGGACCGCTGGCGACCACCTGGCTCTGCTGCATATGGGTAGAAAACAGAGGCAAGGCGTCTGCCAATTCTTCTGCCGCATTGGCGTTGTCTGTTGATTCTAAACGCTCCAGCACTTCACGCGCCCGGCTGATCACCCCGGTGGGCAGGCCCGCAAGCCGCGCGACCTGAATGCCATAGGACCGGTCAGCACTGCCTTTAGAAACTTCATGCAGGAAGACAACATCACCCTTCCATTCCTGCACCCGCACATGATGCGGCTCCATATGATCAAGACTGGCCGACAGGGCAGTGAGCTCGTGATAATGCGTGGCAAACAAGACCCGGCTGCAATTCACGTCATGCAGATGCTCCGCCGCCGCCCAGGCAATAGACAAGCCATCATAAGTGGCGGTACCCCGGCCAATTTCATCAAGAATAACCAATGCCCGTGCCGTCGCCTGGTTCAAAATGGCCGCCGTCTCGACCATTTCGACCATAAAGGTCGAGCGACCCCTCGCCAGGTCATCGGCCGCCCCAACGCGCGAGAACAGCTTGTCGACCACACCGATATGGGCTGAGGCCGCGGGGACGAAGAGGCCCATCTGCGCCATAATCACAATCAGCGCATTCTGCCTGAGAAAGGTACTTTTACCCGCCATGTTGGGGCCAGTGATCAGCCATAGACGTTGGCTTTCACCCAAATCGCAATCATTGGCCACAAATTGTGAATCACTGTCTTTCAGCAGAGCCTGTTCTACCACCGGGTGGCGACCACCCTGCACATCAAAGGCCATGGAAAAGTCGACCTTGGGTCGGCACAGATGCGCTTCACCCGCCAAGAAGGCCGTTGCTGCGGCTACATCCAACTGCGCCAGGGCACGCGCGGCCAGCGTAATCGCGGCCCACTGTGCCATCACGTCGGCGACAAGGGCTGCAAAGATTTCCTGCTCCGTTGCCAGGGCCTGGTCTGCCGCGCGGGAGATTCGCTGATCCAGCTCGGCCAGGTCGGTGGTGTTGAACCGGACAGCGCCCGCCATGGTTTGCCGGTGAATATAGATCTCATTCAGCGGTTCGCTCATCAGCTTGTCGCCATGAGCGGCGGGCACCTCAATGAAGTAACCCAGCACATTATTATGTTTGACCTTGAGGCTCTGGATTCCCGTCTGGTCCCGATAGGTGGCCTGCAGATCGGCAATCAGCTGGCGGGAATGGTCACGTAGTTCCCGCAATTCATCGAGCGCACTGTCATAGCCTGGGGCGACGAAGCCACCATCACGCGCCAGCAGGGGTGGTTCCTCGACCAGCGCCCGGAACAATGTATCAACCAGAGAGCCATGGCTGCCCAGGTCACTTTCCACCAGGGTCAGGCCTGTTGGCATGGCATCGAGCTTTTGTTGTTCGCGTTCGCGCGCCAGCAGGTTGCGCAGGTTAAAGGCCTGCATCAGCCCCTGGGCGACCGCCATCAGGTCGCGTGGGCCACCCCGACCTAGAGATAAACGAGACAATGCGCGTTCCAGGTCAGGGCACCGCGACAGGGCTTTGCGGACATCCTCCGTCAGGCTGGGCCTGTCGACAAACCAGCTGACCATATCAAGGCGCTGGTCAATCGCCTGCGGGTCACACAGGGGCGCGGCCAACCTGTCCGCCAGCAGACGCGCACCGGCACTCGTTTGGGTCCGGTCTATGGTCGCCAAGAGGCTGCCGGATCGTTCACCAGACAATGTCCGCGTCAGTTCCAGATTACGCCGGGTCGCGCCATCAATTGCCATGACCCCTTCATGGCTGGAACGCACCGGTGGTCGCAGGCGCGGCAGGGTGCCTTTCTGCGTTTCTTCCAGATAGGCCAGCACCACACCGAGCGCCGCCAGTTCTGCCCGGCTGAACGCGCCAAAGCCATCGAGGCTGGCGACTTTGAACTGTTCTTTCAGGTGTGCCTCTGCAGACCCAGACCCACCACCCTTTTGGGTCACGGGCATCACAATGTTCCACCAATCCTGCAGGGCATCGCTCATGCCTTCCACATCAGACAGCGCCTCAGGCAACAGGAACTCGCCGGGCTGCAGGCGGGCCAAATGGGCATCCAATTCTTCTATAGTCGTGGGGCTGACCAGCAAATCGCCCGTCGAGACATCGACCCAGGCCAGGGCCAAATTGCCTTCCGCCCGTGCCAGGGCCGCCAGGTAATTGTTGGAGCGCGCATCCAGGAGCGTTTCTTCGGTCAGCGTCCCCGCCGTCACGAGCCGCACGACATCACGCTTCACCACCGCCTTGGAGCCGCGCTTTTTGGCCTCTGCGGGGTCTTCCATCTGTTCGCAGACAGCAACCCGGTGGCCCTTGCGGATCAGCCGTTCCAAATAGTTGTCAGCAGCATGAACCGGCACACCGCACATGGGAATATCTTCGCCTAAATGCTTGCCCCGTATGGTCAGGGCGATGTCCAACGCCTCTGCCGCCTTGACGGCGTCATCAAAAAATAATTCGTAGAAATCGCCCATCCGGTAGAACAGCAGACAGCCCTGATGGTCTTCCTTGATGGCCAGATATTGCTGCATCATCGGCGTGACGGCAGACTTTTTACCCTTCTTGCCGCCAGATTTTTCTGCAGGCGGCGCATTCTTTGGGCTTGCGTTCTCTGGGGATTCTGTTAGAGACATAAAATAACCGAATTGACCAACATAGGTTAACAAACGAACCGAGACGTAGTGAGATGTGTAATTTTATTACCCATGTCGATAATCTTCTGAGGCGATCTGCCGCTTTATGGTCTGGCCCTGGCGCCAGAGCCATTGTGGTGGCTGGCGCTCATCCCCGTCCCGGTTACTCCGTACCCATTGTTATGGGTGCTTCCTGAAAGAAAGTAACGCCGACGCGGGAGAGTGACAACGGCCAACTTGGCCTCACTTGGAACTATGCCGCGACAATCGAACCCCCCTTCGACAGCAAAGCCTGAAACATCATGCCTGAACAGAAATTTACAGATCGCGAAGCGCTGCTCTACCACACACAAGGTGGCCGACCCGGCAAAATCGAAATTGTGCCCACCAAGCCCATGGCAACCCAGCGCGACCTGTCGCTGGCCTATTCGCCTGGCGTGGCAGCCCCCGTACGCGCGATCGCCGACGATCCGGACAGCGCCTACGACTTCACCTCACGCGGCAACATCGTTGCCGTGATTTCTGACGGTACGGCTATTCTCGGCCTGGGCGATCTGGGCGCATTGGCCTCCAAACCGGTGATGGAAGGCAAGGCCGTTCTCTTCAAGCGCTTTGCAGATGTAGATTCCATCGATCTGGAGTTGGACACCAAAGGGATTGATGACTTCTGTGAAGCCGTGCGGGTGATGGAACCCAGCTTTGGCGGTATCAACCTTGAAGACATCAAGGCCCCTGAATGCTTCATTATCGAACAGCGCCTGCGCGACGAAATGAACATTCCCGTCTTTCATGACGACCAGCACGGCACGGCCATCATCACCGCTGCTGGCCTGATCAACGCTGTCCACCTGACCGGTCGCAACATTGAAGACTGTAAAGTCATTGTAAACGGCGCAGGCGCATCTGCCATCGCCTGCCTTGAGCTTGTCAAGGCCATGGGCGTCTCGAGCGACAAAGCCATTATCTGCGACTCCAAGGGCGTGATCTATCAGGGCCGCGAACAAGGCATGAACCAGTGGAAGGCCGCTCACGCTGTTGAAACTGACGCCCGCACCCTGGCAGAAGCCATGGAAGACGCTGACGTTGTGCTTGGCCTGTCTGTCGCTGGTGCCATCACACAGGAAATGGTCGAATCCATGGCCGAGAAGCCCATTATTTTCGCCATGGCCAACCCGGACCCCGAAATTACACCGGAGGCTGTTTACGCCGTACGGTCTGACGCCATTGTTGCCACTGGTCGGTCAGATTATCCGAACCAGGTGAACAATGTACTTGGCTTCCCATACATTTTCCGTGGCGCGCTGGACGTTCGCGCCACCACGATCAATGAAGACATGAAGATCGCCGCCGCACAGTCATTGGCCGAGCTGGCCCGTGAAGATGTGCCCGATGAAGTGGCCAGCGCCTATGCCGGGCAGCGCCCGCAATATGGCCCGGACTACATCATTCCCGCGCCGTTCGACCCGCGCCTGATCAGCCATGTGCCCCCAGCGGTGGCCCAGGCCGCCATGGACAGCGGCGTTACCCGCCGCCCGATCATGGACATGGATGCCTATAAGGGGCAACTGAGCGCCCGCTTGAACCCGGCGGCCGGTTCCCTGCAGATGATCTACAACGCCGTAAAGACCAACCCGAAGCGGGTTGTCTTTGCAGAAGGTGAAGAAGAAAAAGTCATTCGCGCTGCCATTGCTTATCGTAATGCAGGCTATGGCACACCGGTACTGATCGCTCGGGAAGAAGAAGTTGCCAAAGTGCTCGAAAAGATGGGCCTGGACCTCGATTCAGTGAACCTGGAAATCCACAACGCCCGGACCAGCGACTACAACCAGATTTATGCGGACTATGTGTATAAGCGCCAACAGCGCAATGGCATGCTGTACCGTGACTGTGCCCGTATGGTGAACAATGGCCGTAACGTCTTTGGCGCCTGCATGGTTGCCCATGGCCACGCCGATGCCATGGTCACCGGCGTTACCCGCACCTATTTCGACGCCTATGATGACATCCGTCAGGTGATCGACCAAAAGGAAGACGGCATCGTCTTCGGCATATCCATGGTCGTCTCCCGCGACCGCACGGTCTTTATCGCCGACACCCAGATCAACGAAATGCCCAACCCGGATGAACTGGCAGACATTGCCATGGGGGCCGCTGCTGCTGCCCGCCGCCTGGGTGCCGAACCACGGGTCGCCATGCTGTCTTATTCCAACTTCGGCCACCCGCCGGGTGATCGCAGCGCCCGCATTCGCGAAGCCGTAGAGATTCTCGACGGCCGGGAAACCGACTTTGAATATGACGGTGAAATGGCCGCCGACGTTGCCTTGAACCCCGAACTGCATGCGGTCTATCCGTTCTCGCGCCTGACGGGTTCAGCCAATGTGTTGGTCATGCCGGCGCTGCATTCCGCCAATATCAGCGCCAAGCTGCTGCAGGAATTGGGTAGCGGCTCCGTTGTCGGGCCGGTTCTGAACGGGTTGGACCAGTCGATCCAGATCGTGCCGATCAACTCGACGGCCTCTGATATTGTCAACATGGCAGCCCTGGCGGCCTATCAGTCAGACATCATGTAAGCTGATTGGTACGGCAAAAACAGAGAAGGGCGCGGTGTTGAACACGGCGCCCTTTTTAGTTTGAAACCCCCAACGGGTTAATCAAGCGAAGTATTTGTCTGGAATGCGTGACGTGGGGGCCAGGATAAAGACGTCGGTTGTCCCGAAGTCCTGGTCGACCACGGCGCCATCACCAATATAGCAACCGACCCGCAAATAGCCTTTGATCAGCGGCGGCAACATGCGCACGGCGTCCCGCTCGCGAATATCATCAGCCGGCATCATGTTCATTTCAACATGGCGCGACGGCACGGCAAACACGCACAAATCGTCTGGCGCCCGGAAATTGTGATGCAGGTAAGACAAGGCCAGCGCATGGTCCTGTGGGTCTGTCCCCGTAAGGCTGGCGCAACCGAATATGTAAGAACAGTGATGCTGTTTCACATAGGCTGCCAGGCCCCGCCATAGATACTGGATCGTTGAATTGGAGCGGTACTCCGCCCGGACACAAGACCGGCCCACCTCAATGAATTGGCCGTGCTGGCGGATCGCGGCTTCGTCGCGACCCATAAACAGGGTGCTCAGGTCATATTCCGACGCGGAATAAAAGCCATCATTCTTGATGGCGACTTCCTCGCGCAACATGCGATACGTACCAACAACAGCTTCTTCAGGGGGCAATTGATGATCGATCACCAACAGATGGTCACAGATAGAATCGAATTCATCCATGTCCAGCCCGACGCGCTCGGCTTCAGGGGACGCCTTGGCGCCCATTTCCTCAAAGAACACGCGATAACGCAGCCTCTGGGCTGCCAGAACCTCAGAGTCGTCCTGAGCCAGTCTGACTTCCAAACGTGCCTTTTTCTCGGCTAGAACAGGAATGAGAATACCTCGTCGTTAAGAGCGCCTTCGGCGAGAAAATGGAGTGTAACACAGGATTTATCAAGGCCGCATGACAAAATGACGTCGTCAGCTGAATATCCCATAGATATCAGGCAACTGCGTTACCCACCTGCCTACGGCCCAGAATCCATAGCAAAACGAGGCCGGGTATAGCGGCTAACACACTCAGTGCAAAGAAAAATGACCACGACACTTCGTCTGCCACAAATCCGGCCTGGGCCGAGAAAGCCGTCCGGCCCAAATTCGCCAAGGAGCTCAGCAGTGCATATTGGGTCGCCGTATAGGAAATATTACACAGGCTGGCCATATAGGCGATGAAAGCCGCAGACCCCATGCCCCCGGCCAGGTTTTCAAACAGCACTGTGATGCTTAGGACCGTCAGGTCGTTCCCAACCTCAGCCAGCACAACAAACATGAAATTCGACACAAGCTGGAGAATGCCGCAAATCCATAGGCTCTGGATAATACCGCGTCGGTGTACCAGCATACCGCCGACTACCGCCCCTGCAATCGTCGCCCAAATACCCACGAGTTTGGCGACAGAGGCAATCTCACTCAGGGTAAAGCCAATATCCAGATAGAACGGCCCCGTCATCACAGAGGCAAAGGCATCACCAAATTTGTAGAGCGCCACAAAGGCGAGGACCAAAAGCCAATTTTCCGTCGTAAAGAATGAGCGAAAAGGACCGATGACCATGTCTTCGAATTTCGCCATTGCATCGTGAAATTTTTCGTTCGGTACAACGGCAGCACCCGGCTCCGGGCTCAGAAGGGTGGTGAGCACCCCCACCAACATGGCCACGGCCATGGTGATATAAGCAGCCTCCCACCCGAACGCATCGGCCAGGAACAGCGCCCCTGCACCGGACGCCAGCATCGCCAGCCGATACCCAATCTGATAAGCCCCTGCGCCCGCGCCCTGCTGGTCACCTGTCAGGATTTCAACCCGATAGGCATCGATGACAATGTCCTGTGAAGCCGAAAAGAAAGCGATACAAAAAGTCGCGAGGGCCACGGGCACCAGGAAGCCCGGCTGAGGGTTGGAAAAGCCAGCCGCCAGAATCGCTGCGATCAGCGCTAATTGTGTCGCCAAAATCCACCCACGCCTGCGGCCGAACAGGTGGCACAACGCCGGAAAACGCAGCCCATCCATCAGTGGGGCCCAAGCAAATTTCAGGGCGTAGGGTATGCCCAGCATGGCAAACAGGCCGATTTCGCCTTTCGACGTACCGACCTCAGTCAGCCAGTAACTCAGCGTGCCAAAGGACAGCGCCAGTGGAATGCCTGCCGCAAAACCCAGAAAGAAGAACAGGAAAACATACCGCTCGAAATAGACGGCACCCGGACCAAACAACGCTGCCCAGCGCCGGGGAATAACTGTTTCCATGGAAGCACTACCTACCTGATGTCGCCTCTGCATCTACAGGAAGATAGCGGTAATGCCCGGTCAGGGGATAGGCGAAACTTAAATCCTCTACCGCACCTGCGTTCGTCGGTAGGACAACGCCTCTGCAATATGAATGTTGGTCAGGTCGGGTGCCTCTTCCAGGTCGGCAATGGTGCGGGCAACGCGCAGCACCCGGTAATACCCCCGCGCACTGAGCCGCAAGCGGTCAGCCGCGTCGGCCAGGAATGTCTCGGCCGCCTGTGTCAGGCGCGCCGCAGCATCCAGCACGGTGCCATCGGCGCGTGCGTTGACTGCGCAGTCTGCCCCAAGCTGTTGGTAACGGTTGGCCTGGACCTCACGCGCCTGTGCGACCCGCGCGGCCACTTGGCTTGTGGGTTCGCTGCTGGCAGCGCTGGAGAGGTCCGACGCCCGCACCGGCGGGACATCCACCTGCAGGTCGATACGGTCATAAAGCGGACCGGAGATTTTGGTCTGATAGTCGATGGCGCATTTCGGGGCGCGGGTGCAGGCCATTTCCGCATCCCCCAGATAGCCACAACGACAGGGGTTCATGGCGGCTACCAGCTTAACATCTGCCGGATAGATGACATGGGCATTCACCCGCGCAATCACGGCCTCTCCTGTCTCGAGCGGTTGGCGCAGTGAATCGAGTACCTGGCGGGAAAATTCCGGTAGCTCATCAAGAAACAACAGACCCTTATGAGCCAACGATACCTCACCGGGCTTGGCGCGATGACCACCCCCGATCAGCGCGGGCATGGAGGCCGAATGATGCGGCGCACGAAACGGGCGCATCCGCTGCAGCTGGCCACCGGTCAATGTGCCCGCAACCGATGAGATCATGGACGCTTCCAAGGCCTCATGCGCATCCATTTGGGGCAACAGGCCCGGCAGGCGGGCCGCCAACAGGCTTTTGCCCGCACCGGGCGGACCGACCATCAGCAGATTATGGCCACCGGCAGCTGCAATCTCCAACGCCCGGCGAGCAGCTTCCTGGCCTTTGACGTCCGCAAGGTCTGGCACATTGTCTGGCACGACGGCAATTTCCGGCTCCGGCGGTGATAGCACTTGGGTGCCTTTGAGGTGATTAGCGAGCGCGATCAGATGCGCCGGGGCGAGCACCTCGCCACCACCGGCCCAGGCGGCCTCGCTACCGCAAGCCTGCGGGCAGATAAGCCCCAGATCATCCGCATGGGCGGCGATCGCCGCGGGCAGCACGCCACTCACGGCCATGATGGAGCCATCCAGGCCCAACTCACCCAGCACGCAATAGCCACCGATTTCCTCGGCGGGCAGCACCTCCATGGCCGCCAGTAGGCCCAAGGCAATCGGTAAGTCGTAGTGGCTGCCTTCCTTGGGCATGTCAGCAGGCGCCAGATTAACCGTCAGCCTTTTGGGTGGCAGCGCCAGACCAATGGCAGACAGGGCAGCGCGCACACGTTCTTTGGATTCGGCCACGGCTTTGTCCGGCAAGCCCACAATAGTGAAGGCGGGCATGCCGCTGGCGATTTGCACCTGAACATCGACAGGGCGGGCCTCAATCCCCAAAAAGGAAACGGTGCGAATATGAGCGACCATGAAAAGCTATTCCTTGTGGGCGTGTTTGCGCCATCAATGACTGCGACCTATAGGTGCAGCCTAGGCGAACAGGCCCAACAGGGCAACGGCCTTGCAAGCGTGATGGTGGTTAAAAGAAGCGCGCCAGCCGCAACTGCAGGAAATCATCCCGCCGGAAAAAAAACAGCGGGTCATTGGGTGGGACGCCTACGAAAAAGCGACCATCCAAAGTGATGCGCCAACGCTCGCCAATCCGCCTGCTGGCTTCGACAAAAAGAACCTTGGAGCTGCTGTCCATATCGAAGATTGCCCCGACCAGAATACGCGTGGTCGAGGTGTCATTCCCCTCCCAGCGCAGGCCGATAAACAAGTCATCTTCCGAGGCAGAGGGGCCGTTCGGACCACGACTGTCGTGGAGATACTCAGCGATCACGCCGATGTCGGCTGCCGTGCCAAATGCCTGATAAAACGTGTATTCAACACCGCTGGCGAAGGCATAGTGGCGGTCCTTGTGACGGCCATCATTGGTGATGCCTTCAAACTTGAACAGCCAGGCGCCAATTGTGGCCTGAATTTCTACGCCCACCTGGTTGATAATGCTGTAGGACGGTCGTAAGACAGGGGCGCCTTGTGTATCCAGGTCGGGTACCAGTCCCGGCGTGCGCGAGAAACCCTTGAAATAGGACGCCGCCACATCAAACATCCCGAAGGCGTGCTGGTAACGTATCGCCCAGTCGGGGTTCCAATTATTGTTGCCCTTGCTAAAAATAGGCCGGCTGGTATCGACCCGCAGCGGCGAGGTTGGCCGCCCATCGACACCCGCAAAGGTGCGCTCCCTGAAGTAGGGCATCAGGACCATCGTCACCGTGCCGTAATTGCTCCAGTATGAGGCTGAAACCAGCGGCTGGCCCAGCTTGTCTTCACCGTCAATGTCTTCGACGCCGTCATCCTGGTTGATAATATCCACCAGATGCGCTGATTCAGTGACGCCCCAAAAGACCTTATCGATGCCGAAGCGGAATTCCCAATTCCCGAACGCACCAATCCAACTGGCCTGGCGAATGTCGAAATGGGTGCGCTTGTCGTCGTTCAAGTCCCAGCGAAAATAGGGATTGAGTGTGACTGTGTGTTGCCCGCGGTTAAACAGCATGGTGAAGATGGGATCAATGGACCCCGACAGGTTCGGGTCATCGCGGCCGTCATTGTTCATGGCATTGGTGAAAATGCGGGTTTCCAGCTCGATATTCCCTTCGAGCTGGGTTTCCATTTCTGCCGCTGCTGTACTGACCACCCACCCCGCCAACAGGGCAGGACCAACCAGCAAGGTGCGCAACCACTTCATGACCATTGACCGCTATACGTCAGAGAGCGACTAGCGCGCCCGCTTCAGGCTGTTTTGGTTGAAGTCTGATTCAGACAGGCCCACACCGAACTTGAAGGTATCCCATGTCAGGTCCGTCGCCTTACCCGTCAGCTGGTTTTCCATCCGCAATTTATGCGCGCGCCAGTAGTGGTCGAGATATTGCCGAAAATCAGACGCGGTCAGGATCTTCAACAGGTCGCAGCGGCGATTATAAAACTCCGTCCGATAGTTCCGGTGCATGTCATCAGACCAGCCAATCTGCTTCACATAGCCGGAATTTTCATAGAGCGGATAACGCTCTACCACGGCGCACATCAAATCTTCTGCACCGGGGCAGGCTTCTTCACGCAGAAAGCGATACGCATATTTACCGAATTCCTGACCAGAGAAATCCTCGAAGGCAAATTCACTGCCCATGAAAGGGCCTGACTTGTTCTTGGAAGAAATGCGCTTCACCCGCTTGATGGCCGGCATATACATCCACTGGTCATCAGCCTCCAATACCTTGGAGAAGGTCAACATAGCCGTGCCCGCCACATCACGCGGTCGGTCGAAGATAACCATCGACTTGTCACCGACGTCCAGGCCTTCCATTTCCAACGCCCGCTGGCGCAGATCGCGCGTGGCGCTTTCACCATGGCGGTTGTAAAGGGTCATATGCATTTCAGATTCGGTATCGCCAAAACCTGAATCATATTCTTCGGCGGCAAGCGCAATGGCCGTGCCTTTTTCAACGGCGGCAGCAAGGGCGGCTGTGTCGAGTGTATCTTTGCACCTTTCGGCCACCTTCGTGGCAATCAACACGCCTTCTTCTGTCGGAACACCTGCTGCCAGAGCCAGACCAGGAGCGGTAGTGACCAACAAACCCGCCAGAGCAGAAGTCATAATTTTGTTGGAAAACATCATGCCAAACTCACCTTTTCTCTTTATCAAACGCCAGCAGCAGGGCCGGTAGGAACAAGAAGTCAAATACCAGCGCCACTGTAATAATCATGGATGTCAGAACCCCCATCAAGGAGTTAATCAGGAAGTCGGACAGCGTCAAGGCCGCAAAACCCGCGATCAAGACGGCCGCAGACACCCAAAGGGCGCTGCCAACATTGTCCATGGCGTAGCGAATACCGTCTTCCGGACCCAAGCCCCGTTCACGCCGTGCGCGAAGATATTTGCTCAGAAAATGCACGGTGAAGTCGACAATCAACCCCAGCGCTGTCGATGTCACAAAGGCCGCATAAAGCCCGATTTCGCCATAGAGCATCGACCAGACACCAAACACCACCACAGGGGGCAGGAAATTCGGGATCAATGAAATCATCCCCATGCGTACGCTGCGCAGGGCCAGCATCAGCGTCAGGGAAATCAGAATAAAGGCGATGCCCGTACCCTGGATCATGCCCAGCACATTCCGCTCCGTCAGGAAGGAGAACATGATCGGCACACCCGAGCCCTTGGAAACCATCGCCTCTGGCTTGTTATCGATCAGCCATTGCTCACCGGCCTCAGAGAATGTCCGCATATAGTCGCTGGACACATCGCCCAGGGTAACCGTGACACGCGTAGAGGACTTGTCGACATTAAGCTGGTTGTTGAGATCTTGGCCTTCCGGCAGTGACATTTCATAAAGCAGCAGATATTGCGCCGCCAGGTCCCGGTCTTCGGGGATACGATAGAAAGAAGGGTCATCCCCGTTCATGCTCTTGTTCAGCCGCCGCATCACAAAATTGAAGCTGTTCACGTGCTGAATGCCACCGCCTGTTTCGGCATAGGGGGGATAGTCTGCGATCCAGTCTTCAAAGTCCTGCAGATGCTGCAGATAGGATGGGTCAGCAATGCCACCCGATTCACCGGACCCCAGCGAGAATTCGACAATGTAAATACCCGTCAGGTTTTCGATGGCAAAGTCTGAGGCATTGCGGAAGTCGATATCCTTCGAGAAAAACTCGACGAATTTATCGTTCACAATGATCTGCGGCAGAAAGGATGTGGTAATGCCCAGCACCACAAAGGTGCTGATGATGATACGGCGGCCGTTACCGATAACGAATTCAACGATCCGTCCAAGAACGATTTTGTCCTTATGCGCAACATTGCCACCCTTGATCGGCAGAAAATCGATCAGGATCGGCAGCAATACGACAGAATAAAAATAAGCCGCAATTGCCCCAATGCCCGAGATGTTCCCCAAATGCTGCAGGGGCGGGGCGTCGGCAAAATTGAGGCTGAAAAACCCAATCCCGGTCGTAAAACTGGTCAGGAACACGGGTTGCATGTTCACCCGCATGCTTTCTGCCATGGCTTCGCGCTTCGATTTACCCTCACCCAATTGCTTGAAGAAGGTAATGAGCAGATGGATGGAATCTGCCACCGCAACCGTCAGGATAATGACAAAGCAGTTCGACGTCGGCGCGCTGAGAAAGAAGCCCAGCCAACCGGCAATGCCATAGCCGACGACCGCAGAGAGCAATACCACAATCAGTGTGGCAAGCGCCGCCCAGGCCGACCGAAGTAACCAGGTAACCGTCACCACCAGCAGCACCAGCATCAACGGGAACAACGTCGTGAAATCACCCAAGGCAACTTCAGAGAACGAGTTGTTGAGCATCAATGTGCCGGTCAACTCTATCCGCAGACTCGGGTATTTTTCACGCGCTTCCGCCTGAATTTCGCGAGCCTTCTTGGCGACGGACATAACCGTGTCGCCCGCAACATCGGGCATCTGGAAAGTTGTTGCCACCGCCGTGGTACGTTCATCTAACGAGACAGCCTTGCCCGCCAGGAAAGGCTCGCTCAGTGCCACCTCCCGCCGATAGGCAATGTCTGCTGCCGTCATGTCTTCGGGATACTGGGCCAGGGCCTCGACCGTCAGGTCATCTTCTTCCGCCCGCGTGTGCTGGTAGGTCGACAGGGAATCCACCCGCAGGGCGCGCGGCATATACCAGCTTTCCTCCGACAGCCAGGCAACCGCTTCCAACACCTCGCGATTGAAAACCGTACCCTCTTGAGGCTGGACCACGAAGATGATGCTATCGGCCTTGGTATATTTGCGCTCCAGCGCGTCATGCGCCTGCAACTGCGGGTTTTCCGGCCCGAAGAAGATACGGTAATCTGCCTTAAACTGCAGGTTTGTTGCGCCATATACAGCGGCGGCCGTCACCAGCAACACACCCAGAAGAGCCAACCAGCGGAACCGGAACAGTGTCATCACATAGTTGGACACCCAATTGCTCATTCTCGGTTCCTTTTTGACGCGCGCCGGGTTCTAGCGCTTGGCCTCAATGGCATCCCACACCAGCGCAGACAGATTGATCCCGTCATAGCGGTCAATTTCCTGGATGCCGGTGGGTGACGTCACATTAATTTCTGTCAGATAGTCGCCGATGATGTCGATCCCGACAAAGATCAACCCTCGCTCCTTGAGCATGGGGCCGATCGTGTCGCAAATTTCCTGGTCGCGCGCGCTCAGGACAGACTTCTCTGCCACGCCGCCCACATGCATGTTTGACCGTGTCTCGCCTTCTGCCGGTACACGGTTGATCACACCTGCAGGCTTGCCATCGACCAGGATTACACGCTTGTCACCCTGGCGAACCTCAGGCAGATAGCGCTGGGCAATAATCGGCTCGCGGTAAAACTCTTCGAACATCTCGAAGAGTGAGTTGAGATTTTCATCCCCTTCACGCAGGCGGAATACACCGGCGCCGCCATTGCCATAAAGCGGCTTCAGGATGATGTCTTTGTACTCTTCGCGAAAGGCGATGATCTCATCCTTGTTGGCTGTGATCAGCGTCTCCGGCATCAGCTCCGGAAACTCAGTGACGAGAATTTTTTCTGGCGCGTTGCGCACATGACCTGGGTCGTTCACCACCAAGGTGTCTGGGTGCACACGCTCCAGCAAATGGGTTGAGGTGATGTACCCCATGTCAAAAGGCGGGTCCTGCCGCAGCAAGACAACATCCATGCTGGCCAACTCGACCTGCCGTTCCGGGCCCAGCGTCGCATGGTCACCATAGATTCGCTGCACAGTCAGGTCGTGGCCACGGGCAACAACCACGCCGTCGCGCAGGGAAAGGTTCTTGGGCAGATAGTAAAAGAGTGAATGGCCCCGTGCCTGCGCTTCGAGTGCCAGCGCGAAGGTACTGTCACCATCGATATCGATTGAATGGATAGGGTCCATCTGTATGGCTACAGACAAGCTCAATTGTTGGGTCTCCCGAATTTTTGTCTGGTTTCAGGCTGTTACGGCTTAGCCTGCCTCCCAAGCAGACCGAATATGCGCAGGCCAGCCACCCGGCGCAACCGCCATAACATCAAAGCGTACGTGCAAATTCGCACAATCTGGATGCTTTGCCAGATAAATTTGCGCAGCGTTAATAATTCTTTGCCGCTGTTTTGTCGATACCGCCTCCAACGCGGCGGCCTTTGTGTGCCGCGCCTTGACCTCTACAAACACCAGTGTTTTACCCCGGCGGGCCACTATATCGACCTAGCCTACCGGCTCCCGCAGATTGCGTGCCAGGATACGATAGCCTTTCAGCCGCAACAGAAACGCGCAAAGCGTCTCAGCGAGACGGCCTCGTTTTTGTGCTCGCGCCTTGTCGGCACTAGGCCCCGGCATCGCCCTTGCCTTTTGTCAGCGCAAGCGCCCGGTTATAGACTTCCTTGCGTGGGCGGCCTGTCAGAGCAGCAATCGCAGCAGCCGTATGCTTGACGCCCACATCATCAACAATCGCCAGAATAGCCGCATCCAGATCGGCTGCCTCTGCCACTTCTGCAGGGGGCGGGCCGAGCAAGACGACAACCTCACCCTTCGGCGGTCCGGCCCGCTGGTAATGATCACAGACAGTCTGGATATCCCCGCGTATGAATTCTTCAAACCGCTTGGTGATCTCCCGCGCGACCACGACCTCGCGCCCCGGCAGAGCAGCCGCCATGTCTTTCAAAGCTGCAGGCAAACGCCGCGCTGCCTCATACAGCACCAATGTGGCCTGCTCCCCCGCCAGCCCCTGCAATGTCTTTTCGCGCGCGCCCTGTTTTTCCGGCAGGAAGCCAACGAACAAAAACCGGTCCGTCGGCAACCCAGCTGCCGAGAGGGCTGCCAGCGTGGCCGAGGCGCCCGGCACCGGGATCACCCGGTGACCTTGTTCCGCCGCCTCGCGAACCAGCCGATAGCCGGGGTCAGAGATCAACGGCGTACCGGCATCGCTGACCAGCGCCACTTTTTCACCCTTTTCCAACGCAGCGAGCAATTGCGGGCGTATCTGGGTGGCATTGTGTTCATGGTGTGCGACCATCGGGGTGGTGATGCCATATCGCTGCAGCAAGCGGCTGGTAATGCGGGTGTCTTCACAGGCAATCAGGTCTACGCCATTCAAGACATCCAATGCCCGCAGGGTCACATCGCGCATATTGCCAATGGGGGTGGCTACCACATGTAGGCCTGCGGCCAGATTGACTTGTGGATCAGGAACTTCCATGTTCTATACGTCTCCCCAACAGGCGATGGCATGGGGCCATCACCCCGGTAATTTGAGACTCGGAATGCAAACCGCCAAATTCAGTGTTCGCTCTTTTTGCCTGCTTTTGCCCCTTGCGGCAATGCTGGTCTTGTCGGCCTGTGGCGGGGGCGAACCCCAGGTCCGGCGCATGCCGCCCAAGCAACCGCCGCCGCCACTGGTACCGGACTATCAAGCCCCGCAAAACGAGGCACCCATTATTGTGCGACCGGACCCAACGCGCCAAAGCCTGCCCCAAGCTCAGATGCTGGGCTCCGGCGCCATCCGTATCGCCCTGATGGTACCGCTGTCCGGCCAGCATGCAGCGCTGGGCGAGGCCCTGTTGAACGCCGCGCAGATGGCCTTGTTTGACGCCCAACACCCACGTCTGGTGCTTGTGCCCATTGACACAAAGGGCACCCCCAACGGCGCTCTTGAAGCCATGACCAAGGCCCGGGCCGCAGATGCAAACCTTGTCCTGGGTCCGGTCTTTGCCGATTCCATTCGCGCTATTCGGCCAGACGCCATGCGCTATGGCACGACTATCATCGGCTTCTCTTCAGATCGGTCCGTCGCCGGCGCCGGCATTTACACGATGGGCTTTACGCCCGAACACCAGGTTCGCCAGATTGTCGACCACGCAGTTGCACAAGGCCGGGAACAGTTTACGGCACTGATCCCCCAAACGCTTTTTGGTGAGCGGATGCTGGAGGCCTATGTTGATGCGCTCGCCTGGCATCAGCTGGAACCTGTTCAGGTTGAGTACTACGTGGAAGACACCGATGCGCTGGAAGACCCCGTGAAGCGATTGGCCAATTACGATGCCCGCCGCACCGCATTGCTGGAGGAAGTGGCCTATCTGGAATCCTTTGGTGAGGACGACCTGACAGAGGAAATGCTGGAAAGCCTGAAAAATGTTGAAACCCTGGGCAAGCTGACTTTCGATATCGTATTTTTACCCGCCGGGGGCCATATGGTACGCAACCTAGCGCCGCTCCTGCCGTTCTATGAGATCGACCCGGTCGAGGTGCAGTTCCTGGGCACCGGCCAGTGGGATGACCCGGGTCTGCGCTTTGAGCCCGCCCTGCTGGGCGCCCGTTTCGCCGGACCTTTACCTGAAGCCGGCAAGCAATTCGCTGCGCGATACGCATCCGTCTACAACAGCCAACCCCCGCGCATTGCCAGCCTGGCCTATGATGCAACGGCACTTGCAGCGACACTGATCCGCCTGAATAACCGGCGGCCTTTTTCCCATGAGGCGCTGATGAACCCACGGGGCTACGCCGGACTGGATGGCGTCTTCCGTTTCCAGGCCGACGGCACGGCTGAACGCCGGCTCAGTATTATTGAGATCAATAGCGACGGTCTGGCACTGGCAGAGGGCACACGACCGCCGCTGGAAGACACGGCAATCCCGTCTATTATTCCGCGACTGATGGAACATTATAGCGAGGAAGAAGAACCTGATGATCCCGAAAGCCTGCCACCGATAGAAGTGGATGACGGCCTTGAGGCCGAATGGGACCTCGACTTCGCGCCAGGCTTCAGCAATTAGGCATCAGTCAACAGTGCGGCCGTCAGGGCGTTAAGCACCAGCCTGCCCTGTTCCGTCGCCACCAGACGATGGTCACGCTGAACGACGAGGCCCTGTTGTTCCAAATGGGCCAGCTGTTGCTGATCAATAAGGGTGCTGAGCGCCTCACCAGCAACGGCCTGTAACCTGTTCAGGTCGAGCCCCTCTGCCAGTCGCAGACCCATCATCACCATTTCCTCCGCGCTTTCGCGGTTTGAAATGATTGCGTCTTCGACAGAGCCATGCCCGCGCGACTGCACGGCCTCTAACCAGCCTTCGGGCTTGTGGCGTTGGGCCGTGGCAAAGCGCTTGCCATCAATCGTGAGGCGACCATGGGCGCCCGGGCCCACGCCGACATAGTCACCATAGCGCCAATAAACCAGGTTATGTCGGCTTTCCTCCCCCAGGCGGGCATGGTTGGAAATTTCATAGGCGGGCAGTCCCGCCGCAGCCGTCATTTCCTGGGTAAGGTCATAGAGTTCGGCGGCACAATCATCATCGGGTAACTGAAGCCTGCCGTTCCGCCAGGCAGTATGGAACGCTGTACCTTCTTCAATTGTCAGCTGGTACAGCGACAAATGCCCGGCGGACAATGCCAACGCCTGTTCCAGCTCGGCTGCCCAGGCATCAGGGGTTTGATCCGGCCGGGTGTAGATCAGATCGAAAGACAGGCGTTTGAAATGTTGTCGGCCAATCTCCAGCGCTACCAGTGCTTCTCGTACAGAATGCTCTCGGCCAAGTGCTTTCAGATCTGCATCATTAAGCGCCTGTATACCCATGGACACACGATTGACACCAGCTTGGGCAAATCCTGCAAATTTCTCAGCTTCAACCGACGTAGGGTTGGCCTCCAATGTGATCTCAACATCATCGGCAAAGGACCAATGCTTGCCCACAGCATCAATGACGGCCTCGACACTGGCCGGGCTCATCAGCGACGGCGTGCCGCCCCCAAAAAAGATGGAATTGACCACGCGCTTGCCCACGCGGCCCGCATAATGGGCCAGTTCTGCCAACAGGGCATCGCGCCAGCTGGCTTCATCAATGCGTTCGCGCACATGGGAGTTGAAGTCACAATAAGGGCATTTGGCGAGGCAGAACGGCCAATGCACATAGATGGCAAAGCCGCCATCGATCACTGCATCAGAAGCAGGCATCGACCAGCTGGTTAAAGGCATCTGCCCGATGGCTCATGCCATGTTTGGCGTCCGGGTCCATTTCCCCGAAGGTTATGTCGAAGCCGTCCGGGACAAAGATCGGGTCATAGCCAAAACCCCTGTCGCCACGCCCTGGCCAAACAAGTGTGCCATCGACCCGGCCTTCAAAGATTTCTTCATGCCCGTCCGGCCAGGCCAGACACAAAGCACAGATAAAATAGGCACTGCGGTCATCACTGCCACTGGACTGCAGGGCCTCTTCCACCTTGCGCATGGCGAGGTTGAAATCTTTCTCTGGGCCACCCCAACGAGCAGAATAGATGCCGGGGTCACCATTCAAGGCAGGGACAACCAGGCCAGAATCATCTGAGAGAGCAGGCAGACCAGAAGCCTTGGCCGAGAAGTGCGCCTTGAGCGCCGCATTCCCGGTAAAGGTCGTTTCCGTTTCTTCGGGCTCTTCAATGTCGAGCTGGCCTGCAGAGATCACCTCGACAGAAAACGACGCCAGCAGGGCGCCAATTTCACGCACCTTGCCCGCATTGTGGCTGGCAATCACAAGACGATCTTCAGCAAATTTGCGGGCCATGGCTCTTTTCCCTATGTGTTGTGGATTGCCTGGCGTTGCAGCTCTGCCAGTTCGGCACAGCCCTTTTGGGCCAATCCCAGCAACTGGTTGAAAGAATCTGGCGAGAACAGCGATTCTTCCGCCGTCGCCTGAATTTCACAAATCTGGCCCTGGCCAGTGAGGACGAAATTCGCATCCGCATCGGCATTGGAATCTTCAGGGTAATCCAGGTCCAGCACTGGAGTGCCTTCAAAAATCCCGCAGGAAATAGCAGCCACCTGGTCAACCAGCGGCAAGTCATCAATCAGGCCATCAGCCTGCATCTTCTTGAGGCACAAATGCAGGGCAATATAACCACCCGTGATCGACGCGGTACGCGTGCCGCCATCAGCCTGGATAACATCACAGTCGATGGTGATCTGCCGTTCACCCAGGCGCGACAGATCTGTCACGGCGCGCAGGCTGCGGCCAATAAGGCGCTGGATTTCCTGCGTACGGCCAGACTGCTTGCCCGCAGCGGCTTCACGGCGCGAGCGCGAATGGGTAGAGCGGGGCAACATGCCATATTCCGCCGTCACCCAACCCTTGCCGCTATTGCGCAGGAAAGGAGGAACCCGTTCTTCAAGGCTGGCATTGCAAAGCACATGCGTGTCGCCAAAACGAATGAGGCACGAGCCCTCCGCATAGCGGGTAAAGCCGGTTTCAATGGTGACGTCACGCAGCTGGTCTGCGGCACGGCCTGATGGTCGCATGGAATGCCCTTTCATCCTTGGTGTTCTGTCGCGCCTTCTATCGTGCTTTGGGGGGCAAGGTCCAGCGCTTCGTAGAGCCGAGGCGAGACATGCCCGATTGACGACCCCAGCAGCAGACCCTAACTTTGGCGCGAGGATACAGACATGAAGATCGACGAGTTCAACGAGCGCACAAGAGAAGTATTTCGGCAGATCGTCGAAACCTATCTGGAAACGGGTGAACCCGTCGGTTCCCGGACCCTGTCCAAGGCGCTCGACCTCAATATATCCCCAGCCAGCATCCGCAATGTCATGGCCGACCTGGAAGACTCGGGCCTTCTTTATGCACCACACACCTCTGCGGGGCGCCTGCCGACCGATATTGGCCTAAGGCTGTTCGTTGACGGCTTGCTGGAGCTGGGCAATTTGACCGAAGCCGAACGGCAGGAAATCAGCGGGCAATGCGCGGCCACCGGCAACAGCCTGGAACAGGTGCTGGAACAGGCAGGCGCCATGCTCAGCGGCCTGTCGCAGGGAGCCGGCGTGGTTCTCGCCCCCAAAAGCAATGCGACCCTGCGCCATGTGGAATTTGTGAGCCAGGGCACGGGCCGGGCCCTGATGGTATTGGTGTCAGAAGACGGGCAGGTGGAAAACCGCCTGCTGGATGTGCCCGCCGACATGCTGCCCTCTACCCTGACCATGGCCGGGAATTATCTGAACGCCCGCTTGGCCGGTCGGTCGCTGGAAGCCGCCAAGGAAGACATATTGGCGGAGCTTACCCGCCACGAGGCAGAATTGGATGATCTGGCCAGTCGGTTGGTGGAAGACGGGTTAGCTTTATGGTCCAAGCCAGACAGCGGTGACCAGATGTTCATTGTGCGGGGGCAGAGCAATTTGCTGGAAAACCTGCAGGCCAGTGAAGATCTGGAGCGCGTCAGAAAATTAATTGAGGACCTTGAAAACAAGCGCGAGTTTGTCCATTTGCTGGACTTGGCACACGATGCCGAGGGCGTACGCGTCTTTATTGGGTCGGAAAATAAATTATTTTCCATGTCGGGGTCGTCTTTGATCCTTTCCCCCTATATGAATGCGTCGCAATCAATTGTCGGTGTTGTCGGCGTCATTGGTCCCACGCGCATGAATTATGCGCGTGTCGTACCGATGGTAGACTACACCGCCAGGGTAATAGGACGACTGCTAGGATAACAGGCGGATGGACAACGAAAACAAGACACCGGAAAACGAACCGGCAGAAGAACCAAAAGCAACCGAAGCCAATGCTGCGGAGGCAGCTGCAGAGGAAAATGCAGAGGCTGCGGCTGAAGACGCCAAGCCGGCTGACCCGCTGGTAGAGGCTCATGAGGAAATTGCAGCGCTGAAAGACCGGCTGTTGCGCGCCATGGCCGAGACGGAGAATATCCGCCGCCGTTCCGTGCGGGAAAAAGAAGACGCCGCCAAATATGCCATGACCAACTTCGCCAAGGACATGGTGCAGGTGGCAGACAATCTGGGCCGCGCGCTCGATGCCCTGCCGGAAGGCGCCCGCGACGATGAAACATTCGGCACACTGATCGAAGGGGTGGACCTGACAGGTCGCGAGCTTGTTTCTGCCTTTGAAAAACACGGCATCAAAGAAGTGCAGCCCCATGGCGAAAAGTTCGACCACAATCTGCACCAGGCCATGTTTGAAGCCGAATCACCGGACCATGAGCCGGGCACGGTGATGCAGGTGATGCAGATTGGTTACACGATTGGTGACCGCCTGCTACGCCCCGCCATGGTTGGTGTGGCCAAAGCACCCGCCAAAGCACCCGAAGAAGGCTAAGGCCCATACGTTTGGCCCTATAGGTATGGAAAAGCTTCGGGAGAGGCCATCTCGAAGCCGGCAAAGTCAAAGCCCGGTGCCACCGTGCACCCGACAAGCGTCCAGCTCCCCAGGGGTCGGGCGCTTTGCCATGCATGGGCCGGGACTATGCCCTGCGGTTGCTGGCCCGCCTTAATATCCAGGCCAAGCGTGACAGATTGCAGATCGTTCTCGTCTTCGCGGATACCCATCAAGAGCGCGTCACCTGCGTGGAAATGCCATATCTCGACTGCATCAACCTTGTGCCAGGCCGAGCGCTCCCCCGCCTGCAGCAGGTAATAGATGCTGGTCACAGCTGAGCGCGTCCCGTCTTCGGCGGGCGCGCGATATATTTCTTTATAGTGGCCGCCTTCAGGGTGCGGCATCAGGCCCAGCGCATCGATAACCGACTGGGCGCTTTGCGTCATCACGGATGGTCCTTCATCGACCCATGCCCGTGCGTCATGCCAGGTGCGGCCATGCCATCAGACACCTGTACCTGCGTCGTTATCTCACCTGCTTTTTCAAATATCAGTGTCAGCGGAAAAATATCACCGGCAGCAAGGGGGTCTGCCAAGTCAAACAACATGACGTGCAGGCCACCCGGCTCGAACGCCACCTGGCTGCTGCCCGAAATATTCAACCCCTCGAGCTTGACCATGCGTATCACCATATCTTCATGCACATGGTCGTGAATTTCAGCCCGCGCCGCCCGTGGGCTTGCCACGCCGGTCAGACGGTCGTCTTCCATACCCGCCAAAAGTGTCATGAAAACAGCCCCGGGTTGGCCTTCGCGCATGGTGGGGCGGGACCAGGCCATTGCCACCTGCAGGCCAGCGTCCATGTCAGACTCAGGCGCCATATCGGCGCCAGCCGTTGCCTCTGGCGTTACTTCAACAGCATGCGCCGCAGGGTCTGCCGGGGCAGGCGATTCGTCTCCACAAGCCGACAGAGGCAGGGCCATCAGGGCCAAAACGACGGGAAGTCGAAGGAATGAAGGACAAGAAGTGTGCATGATCAGCCTTTTCTGGGCGTTTTAACGCTTGGGAAACTGCGTATCTGGCAGATTCTGCGTCTTTGAAGTTTTTTTGACCACAGCGGTTGTACCACCATAACAGCTTCACTATATAAGCCACGCTGAAATGACAATGGTTCCGCAACACGGACATCCCAATCATGGGGGCCCCTCTGAATTGTAAAGGCGCACAATGTGGCCAATACGCGGGGCTTGCCGAAAAGAGAGGTAAAAATGGGTAAAGTTATTGGCATTGACCTTGGCACCACCAATTCCTGTGTCTCCGTCATGGATGGTAGTGACCCCAAGGTTATCGAAAATTCTGAAGGGGGTCGTACGACACCCTCTATGGTCGCCTTTACGCCGGAAGGTGAACGCCTTGTTGGCCAGGCTGCAAAACGCCAGGCGGTCACCAACCCCACAGACACACTGTTCGCGATCAAGCGCCTGATTGGCCGCCCGTTCGATGACCCTGCCACGCGCAAGGACATGGACATGGTGCCCTACAGCATCATCAAGGCCGACAATGGCGACGCATGGGTGGAAGCCGCTGGCGAGAAATACTCCCCCAGCCAGGTCTCTGCTTTCATTTTGCAGAAGCTGAAGGAAGACGCAGAAACCTATCTGGGTGAAACCGTCACCGAAGCCGTGATTACCGTTCCGGCTTACTTCAACGACGCCCAGCGCCAGGCCACCAAAGACGCCGGCAAGATCGCTGGCCTGAATGTCCTGCGTATCATCAACGAACCAACGGCGGCCTCACTGGCTTATGGCCTCGACAAGAAGTCGGGCCAGACAATTGCTGTTTATGATTTGGGTGGCGGTACGTTTGACGTCTCCATTTTGGAAATTGGCGACGGTGTATTTGAAGTGAAGTCCACCAATGGTGACACCTTCCTGGGTGGTGAAGACTTCGACATGCGCCTGCTGGACTACCTGGCAGAAGAATTCCAGAAAGAAAATGGCATAGACCTGCGCGGCGACAACATGGCACTGCAGCGCCTGAAGGAAGCCGCAGAAAAAGCCAAGATCGAGCTGTCATCTGCCACGCAGACAGAAGTGAACCTGCCGTTTATTACGGCTGATGCCTCTGGCCCGAAGCATCTGACCATGAAGCTGACCCGCGCCAAGCTGGAAGCACTGGTTGCCGACCTTGTTGACCGCACCATTGAGCCGTGCCGGGCAGCACTGAAAGATGCAGGCCTGTCAGCCGGTGAAATTGACGAAGTTGTACTGGTCGGCGGCATGACCCGCATGCCCCGCATCAAGGAAGTGGTTGAACAGTTCTTTGGCCGCGAACCCCACCAGGGCGTAAACCCTGATGAAGTGGTGGCCATGGGTGCTGCCATTCAGGCCGGTGTGCTTCAGGGCGACGTTAAAGACGTGCTGCTGCTGGATGTGACCCCGCTGTCCCTGGGTATTGAAACCCTGGGCGGTGTCTTCACCCGCCTGATCGACCGCAACACCACGATCCCCACCAAGAAGGCCCAGGTGTTCTCCACCGCAGAAGACAATCAGTCTGCCGTGACCATCCGGGTCTACCAGGGTGAGCGTGAAATGGCGGCTGACAACAAGATGCTTGGCCAGTTTGACCTGGTCGGTATTCCTGCTGCCCCGCGTGGCGTACCGCAGATTGAAGTTGGCTTCGACATCGACGCCAACGGCATTGTGAACGTTACCGCCAAGGACAAGGGCACGGGCAAAGAACAGCAGATCCGCATTCAGGCATCTGGTGGCCTGTCCGACGACGACATTGAACGCATGGTGAAAGAAGCCGAGGAAAATGCCTCTGCCGATAAAGCCAAGCGTGAATCTGTCGACGCCCGCAACCAGGCAGACAGTATCATCCACACCACGGAAAAAAGCCTGGCTGACCATGGCGACAAGATCGATAGCGGCGAAAAGCAGGCTATTGAAGACGCCATTGCCGAGTTGAAGGCCACGCTGGAGGATGAAAACGCCTCGCTGGATGACATCAACAGCCAGACAGAAACGCTGGCCCAGGCATCCATGAAGTTGGGTGAGGCTGTCTACGCTGCCCAGCAGGCTGAAGGTGCAGAAGCCGCAGCTAGCGAGGGTGCCGAACAGGCCTCTGCCGGTGGTGCCGACGACGATGTTGTTGACGCCGACTTTGAAGAAGTCGACGACGACAAGAAGAACGCCTCCTAATCAGGCCGGGCCCCTTAGGGGGCCCCGCCTTGCTGGGAAGAGAGCCGGACGGGACCGATGGCCAAAACAGACTTTTACGAACTTTTGGGCGTTTCCAAGGACGCAGCCGATTCCGACATCAAGTCGGCCTATCGCAAGCTTGCCATGAAGTATCATCCGGACCGCAACCCGGATGACGCTGAAGCCGAACAAAAGTTCAAGGAAATCAACGAAGCCTATGACGTCCTGAAGGACGAACAGAAGCGCGCGGCCTATGACCGCTTTGGCCATGCCGCCTTTGATGGCTCCATGGGTGGCGGTGGCCCCGGCGGCGGTGGCGGCGCGGGCGGCTTTAACTTCGACTTTGGCGGCTCCTTCTCTGATATTTTCGACGACCTGTTTGGCGGTGCCCGCGGCGGTGGCCGTGGTGCCAATGCCAATGGTCCCCAGCGTGGGTCCGACCTTCGCTATAATTATGAAGTCAGCCTGGAAGACGCCTTTGGCGGCAAAAAGGCCGAGGTTAATATCCGCACGGCAGTTTCCTGCAACACCTGCAGTGGCTCTGGCGCAGCCCCCGGCAGCTCACCCAACACCTGCGGCACCTGCCAGGGCATGGGCAAAGTACGGGCACAGCAAGGCTTCTTTACCGTAGAGCGGCCCTGTCCTGCCTGCCATGGCGCGGGCCAGACGATTTCAGACCCCTGCAAGGACTGCCGCGGAGAAGGCCGCATCGACCGCGACAAGACCCTGTCTGTCAACATTCCACCCGGTGTGGAAGAAGGCACCCGCATTCGCCTGTCTGGCGAAGGGGAAGATGGCTTACGCGGTGGCCCGGCGGGCGACCTTTACCTGTTTATTTCCGTTCGGCGGCATGAGCTGTTCGAACGCGAAGGCAACGACATCTATTGTGATGTGCCCATTCCCATGACAACAGCCGCCCTGGGTGGCCCGCTCGAAGTGCCCACTGTAGAAGGCAACAAGGCGCGCATCACCATCCCGGAAGGCACGCAGTCCGGCAGGCATTTCCGCCTGCGCGGCAAGGGTATGCCCCGCCTGCAACGCAGTGGCCGCGGTGACATGTTCGTGCAGATTTTGGTGGAAACCCCAACCGGCCTGAGCAAACAGCAGAAGAAACTGCTGAAGGAACTGGCGGACCTGGACAAAGGTTCCAACCCGGAATCAGATAAATTCACTAGCCGGGTCGATGCCCTGTGGGAAGCAAATAGCGACTGACCCCCTTATTCCGGGGACGAGAACATGCTACACCCGGCCAACAAAGATAAGGGAGTGACCGGTGAGTGATATTGCCATTGGCATCGTAGGATGCGGCGGCCGCATGGGCCGCACCCTGCTGAAGCAGGTTTACCAGACAGAGGGCGTTACCCTGACCGGCGGCACAGAAGCCGAGGGCCACCACGCGTTGGGGCTGGACCTCGGCGTATTGGCCGGGCTGGAGAACCCGCTGGACATGATCGTCACCACGGACCGCCAGGCCCTGTTTGAGGCCAGCGACGTGGTGATCGACTTCACCATTCCCGAAACCACGGCCCTGCTGACCAAGCTGGCCGTTGAAACCAACACCGCGCACATTATTGGCACCACCGGGCTGGATGCCGAACAGGCACAGGCCATTATCGACGCGTCGAAAGAAACTGTCGTTGTACAGGCCGACAATTACAGCCTGGGTGTAAACCTGTTGGCCGCGCTCACCCGCCAGGTTGCAGAAACGCTGGACACCCAGTTCGACATTGAAATTGTTGAAATGCACCACCGCTACAAGGTTGATGCCCCTTCGGGGACTGCACTGGCCCTGGGCCGTGCGGCCGCTGAAGGCCGGGGCGTTTCACTCGATGAGGTGGCCGACCGGGGCCGCGACGGTATTACCGGCGCGCGCAAGGAAGGCGACATTGGCTTTGCCAGCCTGCGCGGCGGCAATGTTGTCGGCGACCACACCGTCACCTTTGCCGCAGATGACGAACGGATCGAGCTGACCCACAAGGCAGGCGACCGGACGATTTTTGCACGGGGTGCAGTCCATGCCGCCCGCTGGGCCCACGGCCAGCCAGCCGGCTATTACACCATGGCTGATGTGCTTGGTTTTTAAGACCGGTCGTTATCGCTGATGCTGAAAGCCAATATCCACGAAATGTTCGCGCGTTTTGCCGCCCAGGACCCCGAGCCGGTTGGCGAGCTGAACTACAAGAACCCCTATACCTTGCTAGTCGCGGTCGCACTGTCGGCACAGGCAACCGATGTGGGCGTCAACAAGGCCACCGGACCCTTGTTTGAGGTCGTGGATACACCGGAGAAAATGGTCGCGCTGGGGGAAGACAAGCTGCGCGACTACATCAAGACCATTGGCCTGTTCAACACCAAGGCCAAAAACGTCTACAAGATGGCGCAGATCCTGGTCGACGAGTATGGCGGCGAAGTGCCCGAAGATGCGGACACGCTCGTCAAGCTACCTGGCGTGGGCAAGAAAACGGCTGCCGTTGTGCTGAACATTGCTTTTGGCCACCCGCGCATCGCCGTTGATACGCACATCTACCGGCTATCGCACCGCACCGGGCTTTCACATGCCAAAACAGCCGATGCGATGATGAAGCGGCTGGAAAAAATCGTTCCCGCCGAATTCCTGCAGCACGCCCATCACTGGTTGATTTTGCACGGGCGCTATATCTGCAAGGCCCGCAAGCCGGACTGCCATAAATGCATCATCTATGATCTGTGCAACTTCAAGAAGAAGACCGCGGACGACCCCAAACTTTGGCCCTCGCTCTGAGGGTCACTGGTTTCGCAGAATCGACTGCGCTCTGGACCGAATCTCGAACAGCAATTTTTCAGCTTCTTCAATCTGAAGCAGGAGTTTGCTTGAATCCGGGTAATTGTGGCTAAAACCTTCGCAAATGACAAAATTTGCTGTTTGGCTCGCCACATGAATGGTGTCACCTTCGCCAGCCGGATGAGGAAAATATATTTCCCTATAGGTCACCAAATAGCCTGAAGCGCCATTGGCTGTTTCATAATAAATTTTTGTCTGTGTTGTTTTGCCATAGATAATGACTTCAATTCTCGCAGGACGGCTATCTGACAAGTAGACATTGGCAACGGCCCCTTCTTCACCATGATCAGGCAGCCTGAAGTGAAAATCAGCAAGAGCGTTTACCGGCTTTCGTTCCGCGCCTTCAAATTTCTCGATGTTGCAGTCACGCGCACTTGGGCAAGCCAAGGCATATTGGCCAGAAAATACAGCCAGGACGATAAACACGAACATCAACGAACGATAAATTGTACCCATGGCTATTCATAACCTCCTGAAACATCTTCAGAGCTTATTGAAAAGACTGCCATTCTGAAAGCTCACTAGTTCGCAGGCGTAACCGGGACCTCTGATAACGGCGCTTCAACCGCCGACGTTTCGGCAACGGGTGGCGCCAGCTTTTTGTCAGCACCCATGGCCATCAGGCATTCCCGCACCTGGCCTTCCCCCATTGGCGGGCTGTTGTCGCCGCGCATGCGGGCTTCCATATGGTCGATCACCGCCTCACCGCCTAATGGCGGCTCATAGAGATAGATGGTCAGGGCGCACATGTCGCTTTCATAAAGCCACAGATAGGCCGGGGCCTCTGGCCGGACCAGGCTGGGTTCCCCCAGAGCGCTTTCAACAAAACTGGCGGGCTGGCCGGTCAACTGGTCTTCAATCGGCTGCGCTACGGCTGCGCTCGTCATCAGCACAGACACAAACAGCACCCATCTATGCAACATGGGTGGCACCCTCCTGCTGGAACCCCTTGAAGAGATGCACCATTAAACCCGTGGCCAACAATGGCGTCATGAGGTTGACGAGCGGGATAGAGAACATGAACGCAATCGCACACCCACCCAGGAACAGTTTGCCGCCATGGCGCTTGCGCAGGGCCTTTTCCTGCGTCTTGTCGCCGTGCCGCTGGGCGACCAGTTCGAAATATTCCTTGTTCAACAGATAGCCGTTGATGAGGTAATAGAGCGCAAAACTCAACAGCGGGAAGAACAGAAAAATCAAATAGAACTGCAGTGCAATCAGGTTCACCAGCACTATCAACCCGCCCAGCTTAGCCGCTTCCCACAAGCCTGTACCCACACCAATCGGTGTACCCGGGGCATCGCCGGGGTAGTGTTTTTGCTCCACGGCCTCTGCAATATCGTCGAGAAACAGGCCCATCACCATGCTGGCCAGCGCGGGGTATAAAAACAATGCCATGAAGACCACGCTGAGGGGCGCAACCTTATCGATGATCCAGTCGATCCAGCCTGTGCCCGTTTCGGGCAGGCCGTCGGCAAACCAGATGCCGGCCCACACAGACAGGCCCAGCAAAACCCCACTGACGATGAGGCTGAGCAGAAAAATTCGCCAGAAGGCGGGCTGTATAAACTGGCTGAAGGTTTTGAAAATGGCGCTGATCATGGCATCTATTCAACCTGTTCAGACCAGCCAGTGCAATTGAAACTCGCTGTCACCATCCATTTAGTCAGATCTGCAGAATAATTCGCCAATCTATTGTGGTTTGGGCTATAGAAAGCGCGAAAGTGAGGGCCCTAGAATGAGCAATCTGGACGTTGTTGGCATTGGCAATGCCATTGTGGATGTACTGAGCCATACTGATGATGCATTTCTCAAAGCGAATGATTTGGTCAAAGGCTCTATGCGCCTGATCGACCCGGAAGAGGCACAAAACCTCTATAGCCGCATGGGCCCGGCCACTGAAATTTCCGGCGGGTCTGCTGCCAATACGATTGCAGGCATCGCTGCATTGGGTGGGCAGGCCGCCTATATTGGCAAGGTAGCCGACGACCAGCTGGGCGATATCTTTGCCCACGACCTGCAGGCTACCGGTGTTCTCTATCGCACCGACCGGTTGATCGGTGACCTGGCCACCGCCCGCAGTATGATTTTGGTCACGCCCGACGCCGAGCGCACCATGAACACCTTCCTGGGGGCCTCCAACAAACTGACACCGTCAGATGTGGATGAAGATTTGATCTCCCGCGCGCAATATACCTATCTGGAGGGCTATCTGTGGGACCCAGAAGAGGCGAAAGACGCCTTCCGCCACGCCATGCGCATGGCCCACCAGCATGGCCGCAAGGTGGCGCTGACCCTTTCTGATTCTTTCTGCGTTGATCGTTTCCGGGATGAATTCAAACAATTGGTGACCGAGATTGATCTGCTGTTCGCCAATGAAGACGAAATCTGCTCACTCTATGAAGTCGACGAATTCGACGATGCCCTGCAGGCCGTCCGTTCAGCAGGCACGATGGCAGCCCTGACACGGTCAGAAAAAGGCTCGCTCCTGATGCGGGGTGATGAAATTCACCTGATCGACGCTGTACCAGGCGTAGACGTTGTCGACACCACCGGTGCCGGTGACTTGTATGCGGCAGGTGTACTGGCCGGGCTGACCCAGGGGCGCGGGCTTGGTGAGGCGGGACATATGGGTGCCGTTGCGGCCGCTGAAGTGATCAGCCATATGGGCGCGCGGCCCGAAGCTGATTTGAGAGAGATGGTGGCCGAGGCGCTTTAAAAAACCGCACGCCCTTCGATACAATTTTGCGCTAACGCGCAAAATCACTCAGGACGAGCGGTTTATTCGATCAGCCGTTCACACTGAGTGATCCTGAACAGCGTGAAGGATTGTATCGAAGTGTCGAACGGCAGGCTGCAGCCTAATCCATATTCGGCATGTCGATTTTGCCTTCCCAGTCGCGCATCAACATCGGGCCAACAAATTTACCCGCCAGAATATGTACGTGCAGGTGGGGTACTTCCTGGTGCGAATGGGGCCCGTGGTTTGCCAGGAGGCGATAGCCCGGCTCTACCAAGCCCAAGGCCTCTGTCGTCTTGCCCACCGCGCGCCAGAAACCGGCAATTTCGTCTGCACTGGCATTGGCCGTAAAGTCGGCCATGGAGATATATTTACCCTTGGGGATCACTAAAACATGAACCGGCGCCTGCGGGTTGATGTCATGAAAGGCCAGAGCGTGGTCATCTTCATAGACCGTCTTGTTGGGGATATCCCCCCGCAGGATCATCGCGAAGATGTTGTTATCGTCGTAATTCTTGTAATCGGGCATTGCCATAGCTGTTCCCCCTCATCCCTGGCCGACGGGGCATCAACCCTTCGGACGGCTGTTTTTCTCGTCAATCCCTGAAATGCCTTCGCGCCGGGCCAGCTCATCGCGAATATCATTCGGTGACAGGCCCAGCTCGGCCCACATGACCATCATGTGAAACAGCAGGTCTGCCGACTCGGCGATGACTTCCTTGTCATTGCGGCCAACGGCGGCAACCACGGTTTCTACCGCTTCTTCCCCGACTTTCTCCGCAATTTTGCGCAGGCCCTTTTTGTGCAGGCTGGCGACATAGCTTTTCTGCGGGTCCGCAGCCTGACGGCTGAGGATTGTGGCGAATACCTGGTCGATTATGTCTTTGTCGTTTTCACTCATGACACATCCATGCTGGCGCGTTTAACTGCGCACCGCAACCCCGGCGGCACGCATGTGGTCTTTTGTCTCGCTGATCGAATAGGTCCCGAAATGGAAGATCGACGCCGCCAGCACGGCTGTGGCACCGCCATCGCGAATACCTTCCACCATGTGGTCGAGCGTCCCGACCCCGCCAGAGGCAATCACCGGGATGCGCACGGCGTCAGCAATCGTCCGCGTCAGCTCAATGTCGAACCCGTCGCCTGTGCCGTCCCGGTCCATGGACGTCAGCAAAATCTCGCCGGCGCCCAGCTCTTCCATCTTCTTGGCGTGTTCAACCGCATCAATGCCCGTAGGCTCACGACCCCCATGGGTAAAGATTTCCCATTTGGGCTGGCCATCCGGGCCGGGCTCAACGGCTTTGGCATCGAGCGCGACAACAATGCATTGGGAACCGAACTTCTCGGCAGCTTCGCGCACAAAGTCCGGGGTCTTCACGGCTGCCGTCATGATGGAGACCTTGTCGGCCCCGGCGAGCAGCAATTTTCGGACATCTTCAATAGTGCGCACACCCCCACCAACAGTTAGCGGCATGAAGCATTCTTCTGCGGTGTGGCGAACAACATCGAAGATGATGTCCCGGTCTTCATGGCTGGCCGTAATGTCGAGGAAGCACAGCTCATCAGCACCAGCCTCATCATAGACCTTGGCCTGTTCCACCGGGTCACCCGCGTCACGCAGGTCCACGAAGTTCACGCCCTTAACGACACGACCATCCTTCACATCAAGGCAGGGAATGATACGGGCTTTCAGCATTAGCGCAGCACCTCCAGGGCCTCTTGGGCGTCGAGCCGTCCGTCATAAATCGCACGGCCAGAGATCACCCCTTCAAATGTAACGTCTTGTGCCTTCAAGGCCTTGAGGTCTTCAACAGAGGCCACACCGCCAGAGGCAATCACAGGGATAGATGTCGCCCGCGCCAAAGCCGCGGTTGAGGCAACATTCACGCCCTTCATGGCCCCGTCTCGTTCAATATCGGTGTAGATGATGGCGGCGACACCGGCGTCTTCAGACTTGGCGGCCAGATCAATGGCAGTGAGCGAGGAAACCTCGGCCCAGCCTTCGACGGCGACCATGCCATCCCGCGCATCGATACCCACGGCCACCTGGCCGGGGAACAATTTACACGCTTCGCGTACCAGATCCGGGTCATTAACCGCAATGGTCCCCAAAATCACGCGCTTGATGCCTTTATTGAGCCACATCTCAATGGTTGCAAGGTCACGGATCCCGCCGCCCAACTGAGCTGGCAGGTTGGTAGCCTCCAGGATCGCCTCAACCGCATCGCCATTCACCGGCTTGCCGGCAAAGGCACCATTAAGGTCTACGAGGTGTAACCATTCAAAACCCGAGGCCTCAAATTCTGCAGCCTGGTTAGCCGGGCTGTCATTGAACACGGTGGCTTTGTCCATATCGCCCTGATACAGGCGCACACACTGGCCGTCTTTCAAATCGATGGCAGGAAACAGGATCATGCGGCACCTCCTGCCTGTGGCTGCCAGCGCAGGAAATTCGCAATCAGCTGCAGGCCAACTTTCTGGCTCTTCTCGGGGTGGAATTGCGTGCCTACCATATTGTCCCGCCCAATGGCGGCGACAATGTCACCGGCATAATCAACAGTCGCCAAAACATGGGCATCATCTTCCGGCCGAACGCTGAAAGAATGCACAAAATAGGCATGTTCGCCGTGGTCCAGCCCGGCAAAGACCGGGTGGTCTGCCGCATTGGCGCTGATCTGCAGGTCATTCCAACCCATGTGGGGGATCTTCAAATTGTCATCAGCAGGCTCGATCATGGCCACGGTGCCCGGCACCCAGCCAAAGCCTTTATGCGTGCCGTGCTCCAACCCGGTAGAGGCCATCAGCTGCATGCCAACACAGATGCCCAGGAACGGTTTGCCGTCTTGAATGACAGCCTGTTCCAACGCCTCGACCATACCGTCGATTGCCTGCAGGCCCGCCATGCAGTCACCAAAGGCACCAACACCAGGCAGCACGACACGATCTGCTGCCAAAACATCTGCCGGATTACTCGTGACCAGAATGCGCGCATTGCTGCCACCTTCTGCTGCCATGCGCTCAAACGCCTTTTCGGCTGAACGCAGATTGCCGGAGCCATAGTCGATAATGGCCACCAGGTCGCGCTTATTGTTCATGTCTTCTTCCCGAACAGGATTGTCTGCCGCCCCAGCGGCTTGTGCTGCAACAGCGGGGGCAGGCCGCAGCAGATATTCCATCGAGGCTTCTTCCGTGTTACCGCCAGAGGCAACACCAGCTTCTCTATAGCCTTTGCGAGCCAGCGCCGCCCGGCGCAGGTCATAGGCAAAGACACCCAAAGCCACGGAGAAAACACCACGAATGACGTGGTTCGTCATATCAGGCGCATTGACGCTGAGTGCCACCAGCACCGCCACCGTCATCAGCACACCGAACAGCACAGCCTCGCGCCACAGGCGATACCACAGCAGCCAGAAAATGCTGAAGATCACCGCAGGCACACAGAACCCTTCCCGGATAAACAAGGCCTCCGGGTCACGGTCCCCCGGGGCAAGGCCGGGGTGCTCATGGATCGTATATATGTGCATCATCTGCCTGTTTGAACTGCGAATTGGTGCGCCTCGAAAAGGCGCGCGGGAACAAGGAGCCTAGCGCCCCTAGAGCGTTCCGCCAAGCGTACCTTTTGTAGACGGCACAGCCCCTTCCTTGCGCGGGTCGATCTCGACCGCCTGGCGCAGGGCACGGGCCGTGCCTTTATAGCAGGCCTCAATAATATGGTGATTATTGGACCCATACAGGCATTCCACATGCAGCGTCGCGCCGAGCGACTGGGCCAGGGCGTAATACCATTCCTTGAACAGCTCGGAATCCATTTCACCCATGCGCTTTTGCGTCAGGTCGACCTTCCACACCAGATAGGGGCGGTTTGACAGGTCGAGCGCCACGCGAGTGCAGGTTTCATCCATCGGGGTTTCGGCTGCGCCATAGCGGGTGATGCCTTCGCGCCCGCCAAGGGCCTGCGACAGGGCCTCACCCAAGGCGATGGCCGAATCTTCTGTCGTGTGGTGCTGGTCGACATGCAGGTCGCCCTGTACCGACAGGTTGATGTCGATAAGGGAATGGCGCGACAGCTGCTCGACCATATGGTCGAGAAAGCCGATACCGGTGGAAATGTTATACGACCCCGTACCGTCGAGGTTGACCTCAACAGCAATGCTGGTTTCGTTAGTTTTGCGCTCAATTTTACCAGTACGCATGGATGGCCCTTTCAGCCGGAGTTTCCATGCGCCGCTCTATAGCAAGAAGGGCCTTGGCGGGGAAGGGGTTAGTGAGGAGGACAACGATAGTGCTCAATATAACATTCGATCGCGTAGCGCATATCCCGCCATTCCATTTTGACACCAGGGTGCCAATCCTGACCAAATATGTTGCGGCCGAGCTGCTGAAACTCCTCCTCGGGCAACCTAGAATTACGGCACCACCTTCCCATGGGCGGACCAGAAGGGCACAATGGTTGCCCGTTTGGTTCAAGACGGCTGAGATATTCGTGCACAAACAGATCATATTTCAGATCATTGTATCGGGACCAATACACTGGCTTGGTCTCTTCTGTGTGAGGTTCACAATCATTCACGTAGACATTCTCCAATACGTTTGCATACGCATAGATTTCTCCAGCCAATAAGACAAATAGGGTTAAAAAAATGACCAGAAAGCCGCCCTTTAAGCGCCTAGCTTCCAAGACCACTCTGACAGCATCCACTATCAGATATATGAGCAACAACACCCATACGGTTATCAGCATATAGACCAAGGGAATTTGAAGCCCATAGGCCCCACACCAGTAATCCTGAAAATCGTAGTCAGGCGTCAAAACAATGATGTAGATGGCTACCAATTGCATGGTTGATGCCAAGATGATTGAGACAGGTACCACGGAAGACAGAAACGGTAGTTTTGCCCGTCTTTTCTTCGCTTTCTCGTAAATCCTGCCCATCAAACCATCCTTAACTATCTCTTTTCATACGGGGAATTTGGTACGCGCCATCAATCAAATTCGGCACACTTTTCCTAGTCTATCAATTCAGCTTACCTTCCGTTCATGCCGAGTGATTTATCCCGCAGGGGTAAATTGTATCGAGGTACGGACACGGTGATGTCGAGACGGGCGATGCACCAATTCGTTCGCACCTCGATACAATTTTGTGCTGTCGCACAAAACCACTCGGCTCGAACGGTAATGAGTAGCTGACGATTAAGGTATTTCCCGTCACCCATTGCATCTGGGGCACATCATCCCTAATTAGGGGCCTATGAGTGAAAATCAGACATGGCACGCCACCACCATTATCTCGGTGCGCAAAAACAATGCTGTCGTCGTCGCAGGCGACGGGCAGGTTTCCATGGGCGATACCATCGTCAAGGGCAATGCCCGCAAGGTGCGCACGCTGGGCAAGGATAGATCTATCATTGCCGGTTTTGCCGGTGCCACGGCAGACGCGTTTACGCTGTTCGAGCGGCTGGAAGAAAAGCTGGAACGCCACGGGCAGAACCTGACCCGCGCCTGTGTTGAGCTGGCCAAGGACTGGCGGACCGACCGCTATTTGCGCAAGCTTGAAGCGCTGATGATTGTTGCTGACGCCGAGGTTTCCCTGCTGGTGACCGGCACCGGTGATGTGTTGGAGACACCGGACGGCATTATTACCATTGGCTCTGGCGGCAATTATGCGCTGGCTGCGGCCCGCGCCCTGATCGACACCGACATGGATGCAGAATCTGTTGCCCGGAAGGCCATGGGTATCGCCGCCGACATTTGTGTTTATACCAATGAAAATATCGTCGTAGAAAAACTGGATACCTAGGTTATGAGCGCCTTTTCCCCCCGCGAGATCGTCTCCGAACTCGACCGCTATATTATTGGCCAAAAGGACGCCAAACGCGCCGTAGCCATTGCCCTGCGCAATCGCTGGCGCCGCCAACAACTGCCAGATGATCTGCGCGACGAAGTGCTGCCAAAGAACATCCTGATGATTGGCCCGACAGGCGTCGGCAAGACAGAGATTTCCCGCCGCCTTGCACGGCTGGCAGAAGCACCCTTCATGAAAATTGAGGCCACCAAGTTCACCGAGGTAGGCTATGTGGGCCGCGATGTGGAATCCATCATCCGAGATCTGGTGGAGTTTGCCATCATCATGATCCGCGACAAAAAGCGCCAAAGCGTGCGCGCGCGTGCCGAGCTAGCCGCTGAAGAGCGGGTGCTCGATGCTTTGGTCGGCGACAATGCCCGCCCGGATACGCGCGACAAGTTCCGCCAGATGCTGCGCGACGGCAAGCTGGACGACAAAGAGATTGTCCTGCAAATGGCCGACCATGGCGCGGGCGGCATGCCGTCTTTCGATATTCCCGGCATGCCCGGGGCGCAAATGGGCATGATCAATCTCGGCGACATGTTGGGCGGGGCCATGGGCAAACCGACCAAGGAAAAGCGCACCACGGTGGCCGAAGCCTATGACCCGCTGATCAACGAGGAAAGCGACAATCTGCTGGATGATGAAGACATCACGCAAGACGCTATCCGGTCAGTGGAACAGCACGGCATTGTCTTCCTCGATGAAATTGACAAGATCTGCGCGCGGTCTGACCGCACGGGCGGCGATGTATCCCGCGAAGGGGTGCAGCGCGACCTGTTGCCACTGATCGAGGGCACAACGGTTTCCACCAAGCACGGGTTGGTGAAGACAGATCACATTCTGTTCATTGCCTCTGGCGCGTTTTCGGTCGCCAAGCCGTCTGACCTGCTGCCGGAATTGCAGGGCCGCCTGCCGATCCGCGTAGAGCTGCGCGCCCTGACAGAAGAAGACTTCAAACGCATCTTAACCGAGCCGGAAGCCTCGCTGATCAAGCAATATAAGGCGCTGATGGCGACCGAAGATGTCACGCTCGACTTTACCGATTGCGGCATTGAGCGCCTGGCGCAAATCGCCACAGAGGTGAACACCAGTGTGGAAAATATCGGGGCCCGCCGCCTGCATACCATTATGGAGCAGGTGCTGGACGACATCAGCTTCGAGGCCACAGACAGGCCTGGCACCACCCTGACCCTCGATGCCGACTATGTGAATGAGCATATCGGCAATCTGGTCAAGGATGACGATCTGTCACGGCATATTCTCTAAGGGCTGTTGATGGCCATGATCATTCGACAAGCAATTGCGGATGATGCCCTGGCCATTGGTGCAATCTACAACCACTACATTGAAAATACCGTGGCAACCTTCCAGCTGGCGCCGCACTCGGATACCTATTGGCAGGACTGGTTCACCCAGTTTGCAGGCAGCGGGCCACACCAATGTTTCGTGGCCGAAGAGAACGGGCAGGTGGTCGGCTTTGCCTATAGCCTGCCCTACAACACCAAGGGTGGCTATGACCAGACGGTGCTGACCAGCATTTATGTCGACGCCGAAATCCTGGAAAAAGCCCCGCGCCCTGGGTTAGGCTCGGGGTTATATGAGGCACTGTTTAATGCCATTGACAGCATTCACAGAATTTACGCCTGGATCGCCCTACCCAATGTGGCTTCCATCAACCTGCACCATAAATTCGGCTTCAGGCAGGTCGCTACCTTGAGCGAGATTGGCTTCAAGCACGGTCGCTATATTGACGTCGCCGTGATGGAACGACCGGGCTGATCCTATTCAGACCCGGTGGCTGGCGTTGCCATCTCGTCGATAATCTCTGGCTTGGTCATGGCGTCAGCCTCAGCCGGGGCCGGGGTATCCGTTTCAACAGGTGTTTCACCTGCTTCTACTGCCTCCACAACTTCTTCCGCCGTTTCAGCCGCCGCATCTATCATAGTCTCTGCAGCGTCTTCCACCGCCTGTTCTTCAGCTGGAGCAGTGTCAGCCACTTCTTCCATAGCAGGTTCTTCAACCGGTTCTACCGTCCAGGGGGCGGGTGCGACATTCAGCTCCAACAGACGCTGCAGCTCAGCGCGCTTGCGCACAGCCTCGGTCAGCTCCATATATTTCTGGGACGACATGCCAGCCTTCTGCAGGCCGGGCAGCATGGCCTGGGCAGCCAGTTCTTCTTCTGTCAGCGGTGCGGGGGCCTCTTCAGCCGGTTGCTGCGCATCAGATTGATTCTGGCCGCTCATCTGGTCTGCCATGGCGCCAACGCCACCGGCGATATTGGCTGCGTGGTGTGCCGCCACATAGCCATGGGCCCCGCCAATCCCGGCGAAGCGATTAAGCGCCCCATAGCGCACGGTGCTTTGTCGGGCCTGCTCAGCCTGCTGTGCCTGGTAGGCGCAAGCATGCAAATTGCCGCCAGCACAATAATTGGGCGCTCGGTTGCCCGCTACCTTGGCAATCGTGCCGAAATTAAGACCCAGACAGCGCTCTTCGCGCGCCGGGGGCTTTGTCGTAGGAATCGATGTTCTGGTTCACGCGCTTAAGCGCCTTCAGCAGGACATCACCAATCGCTGTTGCACCCTTGCGAATTTCCTTGTGCTGGCGCTTGGCCTTGCGTTCCTTCAATTCTTCATTGCGCACATCAGCAACTAAAGCGGCCCATGATTCCGCATAGCAAAGCTGCGCCTTGCCAACGGCTTCTTCAACCTTGGCCAGGTCTTCAGCTTCTTTGGTGAGGTGGTCACCATACGCTGCGAAGCGGGCGTTGGGGTCCGGGTGATCATCTTTCATCTGATCCGCAAAGGCCATGGCATCACTAACATAGGCGGAATATTTCGCGACTTTGCTGGCGGTCGACGCCGCCTTGCCAAAACCACCGAAGCCACCAAAACCGCCAAAACTTCCGAGCGCGCCGGCTACTTTGCCTGCTGTCTCGATATTTTTGGCATTGTCACTTTGGTCAGCCACCAGGTCTTCCACCTGGTCTACCGGCTCATAACACTCTTTGTAGTAGCGTGCCTTAAACGCATATGCCTCTGGTATGGAGAACGCGACCAATACCAGGCCCAAAACAGCAACTCGGATCTGACCTTAACCCCTTTCTTTGTAGAGCGGAGAGTGTTGTCCGAGATGATCAAATGGTCAAGACACTGAAACCAAATACTTATCAGCTTTATCGGATACGTTTGAGCACCACATAAAGCGCGCCGTCGCCCCCATGGTTAGGCCGGGCGGGGTGCCAGGCCAGCACGCGACGGGCATTGTCGCCCTGGGCCAACCATTGCGGCACCACATGGCGCAGCACACCGGTACGACGCATGCGGTAGATATTATCCGGGTCGGGCACCTCTGTGCCGCCTTTACCGGTGATCACCAAAACACAGCGTTTGCCGTCTGCCTGCGCATGTGCGAGGAATTTGTTAAGACGGCGGTGCGCCTGTTCCTGTGTCATACCGTGCAGGTCAACGCGCCCTTCAATAGGCAATTGCCCCTTTTTGAGCCGTCGGGCACGCGCGCCGTCCAGCGAGGTAGCGGCTGCCATACTTTGTGGCGTCGGGGCATATTTATCCCGCACACCAGAAGGTGTCAGGGCCGCGGGCGGGACGTCTTCCATCTTCTCACGCTTGCGGGAAGGTACCGGCTTATTGGGCGGTAGGGGTACATTACCGGCGCTTTTACCTTTGTCGAGCGGTAAAACATCGCGGCTGAAGGCCTGCCATAGCGCCTCATCATCCGATGATAGTCCACCTTTCTTCTTGCCGTTGCTCATAGGTCCAGACTTTCGGCCAACGCAACGGGCAGCAAAATGAAATAGCGACCATCCTGTTTCATGCGGCCCGCCCGGCTGCCGGCCTCATCGCCTTCACCCCAGTAGAAGTCACCCCGCACGGCACCCTTGATGGCACCACCCGTATCCTGAGCGACCATCAGTCTGCTGGAGATGTCCTGGTTGGCATCACCGTCCAGCTCCAGCCATAGCGGTGCACCCAGCGGCATGAAGCGCCGGTCGACAGCCAAAGATCGCCGTGCCGTCAACGGCACATTGAGCGCGCCAATGGCACCGACAGAGTCCTGCCGGTGGAAAAACACATAAGACGCGTTGCGGCGCAGCACGCCTGGCCCCTTGTCCGGATTGGCGGCGAACCACATTTTGATGCCCTGGGCACTGGCTTCATGCGGCCCCAACATATTTTCGCGGATCAGATAGCGCCCGACAGACGTATAGGGATGGCCATTCTTGCCATCGAAACCCATACGCAGCTTGCGGCCATCTTCCAACTGAATGATGCCAGAGCCCTGGATATGCAGGAAGAATGCCTCGACCGGGTCTTCCAGCCAGACCAGTGGCAGTGACGCCCCCGGCCAATTGCCCTGCTCAATATCGGCCCGGCTGTAATAAGGCGCCAGCTTGCCATCTTTAACCCGGCCATAAATCTGGCGGCCAGACAGCTCGGGCTCGAATATGCCGAGGTTAACGGACACGAGATCATCCGGGCGTGACATCAGGGGAACACCAAACCCGTCCTGCTGCTGCAGGCGACCCGGCAAAACCGGTACGTAATAGCCGGTAAAGAGGCCCGAGGTGTCTTCACCCATAGCAACGGCATGGGGCACAAAAGCTTCTTCAAAGAATTGGCGCGCCGCACCATCTGCAGCCCCTACAAAATTCGCCAACTCGCAAACCGGTTGCCAGTCACCAACTGTCCCGGCAAAGGCAGCACCATCCATTTTCTTGCCCGCGGGCATCTTCAACAGAGCGGCACAGGAGGCACGAAACGTTGCCAGCGCCTTGGTGTGGTCATCACCCGTCCAGCCGGTCAGGGCCGGCCACTCAACTGGTGACAGGTTGAAGTCTTCAACCGTTGCGGGCACAGGGGGCGGGGTTGGCGCAGGGGCCTGTGTTTCAGGTACAGGTGCAGAGGGCCCGAGCAACCACATGACCAACAGGCCAAAAAGGATGCCGGTAACAAATGTTGCCAACCCGTATAGTTTTTCCTGCAGCACGTCTTTATTCCCCTGAGAGGGTGCCGAAAGCGGTTCTATTCTTCCCGCTGGGTTGCCACCAGTAACCAGTTGGGATCGCGACTTTTGACGTCGCGGGCAAAGGTCCAGACATCGCGCACCACTTCAACATCCGACGGGTTCCCATCGATGATGCGGTCTTCACTGTCGCGCAGGGCACTGATGATTTCGGCTTCAAACCGCACAGTGATCTCTGCCATCCGGCCGTCAACGGCAGCCTCCACGATCTCGGTGGAAACGAGGTCAACCAATTTGGTTTCCATGGTCTGGCCGGCGGCCTCGCGATCATCAATCGCGGCCAGGAAACCATCGCGCACGTCATCACCCAACAGGGGCGACAGCGTTTCACGGTCACCCTGGGCAAAGGCCTCGATAATCATTTCATAGGCACCGCCCGCGCCACCAACAAAACCCTGTGGGTCAAAGCTGCGATCAGCCGCCATGATGGGCGCAACAATAGCCTTGAGAGCTGGGTCCGGATGCAGGTCGACAACGTCTGCGCTTTGCACCTGCTGTGCCGGTGTTTCCTGACGGTCTGCATTGCGCAGGGAAAGCTCACCAATATTGATGGGCTTGTCCGCGGGACCGGGTTCATTCCCCGTATGCCGACCCAAAACACTGTACAGCCGAAGGGCGATAAAGACCGCCACCATGGCAAGGATTATAATATCCAAGGTTCGCCCCTTTAATGGCCCGCAAACAAACCGGCCCGACAAATGCGGCAATGGTTCATTCACGAATTGACATTTCGCCCGGTTATGCCCACCTAAAGGGGCAATGGCTCCGGGCCGCTTCGTCTGTCATACATAATTCCTCTTGGGGTAAAGAACAAGCATGGGCTTACTGATCCTGCTCTTCATCATCGGTCTGCCGCTAATTGAAATCTACGGCTTTATTGCCGTAGGCAACCAGGTTGGTGCTCTGTCCACCATCGGGCTGACCGTGCTGACGGCCGCCATTGGCATGATGCTGGTGCGCGCCCAGGGTATGGGGGTTGTCCGCCGCGCAGAGCAGAACATGGCCCAGGGCGACACACCCATTCGTGAAGCGTTGGAAGGTGTGGCGCTGTTGCTGGCCGGTGTGTTCCTGTTGATCCCCGGTTTCTTTACCGATGCGCTGGGTGCTCTGCTTCTCATCCCCTTCGTGCGCAACTTGATTGGCCTGGCGATATTAAGCCGCGTCTTCATTATGCGCAGCAAGCGGCAGGGTGGCGGCTTCACGGTCGAAGCCGAGTTTGAAGACATTACGCCCCGCAGCAATGACGGCGAACCACCGACTTCGTTGCCCCCCAAGCATTAGTCTTGTGCCGCAGCAAGCCCGCCACTAAAGTCCGCGCCAAGCTTCCCCAACCAGAAGGACAATCATGAGCGACGAACAAGCAACGACCGGGACCGAACAGGCCAACCCCCAGTTCAGCATGATTTCCCAATATGTGAAGGACCTGTCCTTCGAAAATCCGCGTGCGCCGGAAAGCCTGCAGAAGATGCAGGGCAACAACCCGGACATAAAGATCAGCGTCAACATCAACGCCCGCAAAATTGGTGAAGAAGGTTATGAAGTTGCTTTGATGCTCTCTGCCACGGCCAAGGTAGACAAGGAAACCATGTTCATTGCCGAGCTGAATTATGGAGCCTTGTTTGGCATTCGAAATGTAGCTGAAGACCAGTTGCAACCCTTGTTGCTGGTGGAATGCCCACGCCTGATGTTCCCCTTTGCGCGCCGCATTTTTGCTGATGCCGTGCGGGATGGCGGTTTCCCGCCCGTGATGCTGGACCCCATCGACTTCCTGGCGCTGTATCAACAGCAGAAGGATGGTGCAGGCGACGGTGTGCTGCCCAACTAAAACAAGATCAGCCTAGCGGGCGTCTTCCGGTTTGAACCAACGGGCATCCGTTACTTTTTCTTTTAGAAACTCTTCGTGCGCTGACATTTCTTCAGGCGTGGGCGCATGGGGACGTGGTGGTCGTACTTCCACCGTACGCACCGACCGGGTTTCAACCCGGCTTTCTGCCGCCAAAACCAGACCCGGCTGACGACCGCCAATGAGTTCCAGATAAACCTCTGCCAACAATTCAGAATCGAGCAACGCGCCATGCAGATCGCGCGATGAATTGTCGACATCGAAGCGCCGACACAGGGCATCGAGGCTGTTTTGGGCTCCGGGGAATTTGCTGCGCGCCATGGCCAATGTATCGACCACGCGTTCATCACCAATCGGGGCCTGGCCCATACGACCCAGCTCGGCATTAATGAACCTCATGTCGAACGTCGCATTGTGCGCGACCAAATTAGCATCACCAACAAAGGCCAGAAAATCCGCCGCAATATCGGCAAAAACCGGGTAATCCGACAGAAATTCTTCTGAAAGGCCGTGGACCTCAAAAGCTCCCTGCGGCATGTCCCGCTCCGGGTTGATATACTGGTGATAGGTCTCGCCCGTGGGCACGTGGTTGACCAGCTCCAGGCAACCGATTTCGACCACCCGGTCATCGCCTTCTGCATCAAACCCCGTGGTTTCGGTATCGAAGACTATTTCCCGGTCACTCACACGCTATCCCCGTTTCTTCTATCGGCGAATACGCCGCTTCATCACCTTGGTTGGCCAGACCTGGCCGTCATAATCCTTCAGCGCCGACAGGATAGCACGGACATGCTGTCGGGCAACGGCCATCCCGAGGCCAGAGGGTACAATAAAATGTGCGCGCTTTCTTTTTTCAGCATCAGGCATCTGCTGGGCGAGAATACCCTTGAGCTTTTCCGCCGTCATATCGGGCCGAGCCATCACCCGCTGCCACTGCAGCCGCGCCGGGGCCGAAACAACGACCACGGCATCGACATAGTTATCGCCACCGGATTCAAACAAGAGCGGCACGTCTAACACCACAACGGGCTCTCGCCGTTCGCAGGCCTTCTGCAGGAACAGACGCTGGATGCGCCCCATCATCGGATGAATGATGCGCTCAAGTTTGCGAAGTTCCTCCGGTTTGCCAAACACCCGCTGGCCCAGGGCCGGGCGGTCCAGCACACCGCCCACCACTACGCCGGGAAACGCCTTTTCAATTGCAGGCAGGGCACGGCCACCGGGCGCCTGCAATGTGTGAACTTCGGCATCAGAATCATAGACCGGCACGCCTTCGCTGCGGAACATGTTGGATGTGGCAGACTTGCCCATGCCGATGGAGCCTGTCAGGCCGAGAATAATCATGAGGACGCCTCCAGGTCGTCAACCACCAGCTGCCGCAGCGCATCATCCACTTCGGGTAGCGTGCCGAACCAGCCCGCAAAGGCCGGGGCCGCTTGATGCAACAACATGCCCAGCCCATCGACCACAGCGTTCCCCCTCGCACGGGCATGGGCCAATAAGTCTGTTTCGAGCGGGGCATAGACAATATCGGTCACGACAGCCTGCAATGGCAAAGCATCAAGCGAAAGGTCCAGTGCGGGCATGCCCTTCATGCCCAGGCTGGTCGTATTTACCAGCAGATCAACCTCCATCAGCGCCGCCTCGCGCTCAGGCCACGGAACAACCAGAATGTCACCCTCATGAGCAAATTCCTCTGCGAGCTGGCTGGCCTTTGCCTCTGTTCGATTGCTGATGAGGATGGTTTCCACCCCCGCTTCCAACAACCCACACAGAATGGCTCGCGCCGCGCCACCCGCACCGAGCATCATCACCCGCGCACCCTCGAAGACAAGATCCGGGCAGCCCTGACTCAGATTATTCATAAAGCCGGCCGCATCTGTATTGTCTGCCAGAACCCGGCCGTCATCGCCAAACACCAGCGTGTTTGACGCCCCGATGCGCCGGGCCAGGGGCGATACGTCGTCAGCAAAAGCAAGTGCTGCCTGTTTGTGGGGCACTGTCACATTCACCCCGGCATAGCCCGCCTCGACAAGCGCGCGCATGTCCTGGTCGAAATTTTCCGGCTCAATGGCAATAGCCTCATAGGACCCGGACAGGCCGAGTGTTTTGATCCAATGATTGTGGATCATGGGCGAGCGGGAATGGCTGATCGGCCAACCGACAACCCCGGCTTTGGTGAATTTTTGCGCCACTGCCTCTTCCCTTTGTCTTCAGCTCATCGGGCCTTGTTCCCGCAAAAATGCCAAGAGCGGCAGCAAAGGCAAGCCCAGAATAGAAAAAAGTCGCCCTCTACGTGGTCGAACAACTGCGCGCCACGGCCTTCCAGCTGATAGGCACCAACACTTTCCAACACCACGGGGCCAGCCGTTTCCAGATAGGTAGCAATGAAGCTTTCATCGAGCACCCGCATACGCAATTGCGGCGCTGAAAGATGTTGCCAGACAATATCATCACCTACTGCAATAGAGGCTGCGGTCAATAATTCATGGCGTTTGCCGGACAGAGATTGCAAGTGCCTGCGCGCCTCGACCATGTCATGCGGCTTGTTGTAATTTTGACCGTCGCAAACAAGGATCTGGTCTGCACCATTGACCAGGGCATTTGGATATTGTGTAGAAACGGCCCGCGCCTTGGCTTGCGCCAATGCCATGGCAATATCATCCATTAGCAACCCATCAATTTGTCCTTCCCGCTTGATGACATCCTCGTCAACGCCCGAGGCGATAGCCTCGGCTGAAATTCCAGCATTCTTGAGCATGCGGGCACGAGACCGACTGGCCGAGGCAAGAATTAACCGGCTCATAAGATAATATCCTCTTCTGCCAGGCGGGCCTGGTGTTTCTGATAGAGATTGTAAATCGCTGCCGCTGTTTCCTCGATCGACCGGCGGGTCACATCGATCACTGGCCACCCCTGCCGGTTGAACAGGCGGCGCGCCTCTGTCACTTCATCTTCCACCGCCAGAGGGTCTGCATAGATGGAGTCTCCCGGGTCGGCCATGCTGCGCAGACGCGACTGCCGCACATGGACCAAACGATCTGCCGTTGTCGACAGGCCCACGACCAGCACTTTGGTGAGCCCCTCCAGTTCCGGCGGCAGCGGCATGTTGGGGACAATGGGAATATTGGCCACTTTAAGGCCCCGATTGGCCAGATACATACAGGTCGGGGTTTTCGATGTGCGCGAAACACCCAGCAACACAATGTCGGCCAGGTGCAGATCGTCGGTCCGCGAGCCGTCATCATGCACCAGCGTGTACTGGATAGCATCAATCCGGGCGAAATAATCTGCATCCATCTGGTGCTGTTGGCCCGGCAGGCCAACAGCCTCACTACCGAGATATTGGCCCAAAACCTTGAAAGTAGAATCCAGTACCGCCTGGCAGGGAACATCCAGTTTCGCACAGCCTGCCTCAAGCCGCCGGCGCAATTCAGGTGAAACAAGGGTAAAGAGTACCAGGCCCGGATTTGCTTCAATATCGGCAAGGACCTTATCGACGCGGCGTTCGCTGCGGACCATATTGTGCAGATATTGTTCGCTCTCCGTACCTTCAAATTGCGACAGAACTGCCGAGGTCACGGCGTTGAGTGTTTCCCCCGTCGCGTCTGAGACAAGATGCAAAATATGTGCAGCCATGAGTGCCTAAGTCCTTTGGTCACATGTCGAACTTTATGTGCACAGATGGGGACAAATAACAAGCAATCAGACCCTCCCTGTGAGGATCGGGGATAACAACCTCTGTTCGTCCCCATAGGGATGAATCGCCTTTCAAAGGGTGAGTCCTGTGTATGGTGTTTTCCAAATATGATAGTAAAGAAACTTATCCCCGTAATTCATCTGTTTCTTCCACAGGCTGACCGCGAATATGAGCAGTTTGTCCCGGTTTTTTGTGACTCTGATGTGACAAGCCACTATTTACCAACTCGTTGTGGATAAGTGTTGTGCAGAATGGTTGTCCCCAATTTCCACACGGTATAACAACAACCACTATTCCTTATTAAGGAATCATTATTATAGGAAGCCCTGTGAACACGCCCGTAAACCAGACCAATCCCTCGTCAAAACGAATGCTTGCAGCTCTGCAAGGTCATGTCACTGATCGACCCCCATTCTGGTTCATGCGGCAGGCTGGACGGTATTTGCCTGAATATCGTGAAGTCCGGTCCCAGGCAGGGAACTTTCTCGATCTTTGCTACAATTCAAGCCTGGCAACAGAAGTAACCCTTCAACCCATCCGGCGTTTTGGCATGGATGCTGCTATTTTGTTTGCAGACATCCTGTTGGTCTGTGATGCCCTGGGCCAGGACCTGTCTTACCAGGAGGGGGAAGGACCAGTCTTGGACGCTATTCGCTCAGCAGAAGACCTGACCAAGCTGAACACGAATAATTGCGATGCGACCCTGGCCCCCGTCTATGACACGGTGTCGCGTCTGTCGCAGGACCTACCCAAAGAAACAACGCTGATCGGCTTTGCAGGTGCCCCCTGGACGGTTGCGGCCTATATGGTCGAAGGGCGTGGTTCCAAGGATTTTGCTGAACCGAGACTGTTTGCCTTGCGCGACCCGGATGGTTTCCAGCAGCTGATCGATATTCTGGTCGAGGTAACGACAGAGTATCTGTCGAAGCAGGTACAGGCCGGGGCAGAGGCTGTGCAGCTGTTCGACAGTTGGTCGGGTCAGGTCCCTGCCGCCGGCTTTGAGGCGTGGTGTGTTGAGCCCGTGCGGAAGATCACGGCTGCCTTGAAAGAAAAACACCCGGGTCTGCCGGTGATCGGTTTCCCGCGCGGTGCCGGGCCGCAATTGACAACCTATATGGCCAAAACCGGTGTTGATGCTGTCAGCCTCGACCAATCCATGCCTGTCGACTGGGTGGCGCAATATGTACAACCAACCGGCACGGTACAGGGAAATCTTGACCCCTTGGCTGTTGTTGCCGGCGGGGATGCCATGATCGACCAGGCGCGCGGGATCGTAGAAGCTCTGCATACGGGGCCCTTTGTGTTTAATCTGGGGCATGGGCTTGTGCCGCAGACACCACCAGACCATGTTGAGGCACTGTCAACCTGGCTGCGTGAGGGTGCACAGTAGAAACGATCACTGGGAATAAGGTTTCCATGGCGAAAACAAAACGAGCAGTGGTGATCTTCAATCTGGGTGGTCCGGACAGCCAGGCCGCCGTGCAACCCTTTCTGTTCAACCTGTTTTATGACCGGGCTATCATTAACGTGCCCAACCCCATGCGGTGGATGATTGCCAAATTGATATCCTCTCGTCGGGTAAAAGAAGCCTCTGCTATATACGAAGAACTTGGGGGCGGGTCGCCCATTGTGCCGCAGACACAGGCACAGGCTGACGCGCTGGCCAACACACTTAACGCGCGTGATCCTGATGCGGCACATAAAGTATTTATCGCCATGCGCTATTGGCACCCTTTTGTGGAGGAAGCTGCCGAAGCGGTGCAGGCCTGGGGGGCAGAGGAAGTTGTCCTGCTGCCGCTTTATCCGCAGTTCTCTATCACCACGACTCAGACCGGCTTTAAGGAATGGGATCGCCTGTCTGCAAAGATGAAAGTGGATATACCCAGTCGCCGGTTATGTTGCTATCCGACCGAAGGTGGTTGGGTCGAGGCTCAGGCAACCTTGATCAGGGTGGCGCTGGAACAAGGTAACAGCGATGATGCTTCGATACCCCTGCGCGTGCTCTTTTCTGCTCATGGTCTGCCAAAACGCACTATTGCACAGGGCGATCCCTACCCGGATCAGGTAGAGATGGGTGCACAAGCCATTGTCGATACATTGCAGGTTGAAGGGTTGGATTGGCAGGTCTGTTACCAGAGCAGGGTTGGCCCACTGGAATGGATTGGTCCATCGATTGATGAGGCGCTGGAAAAAGCAGCTACCGATAAAGTGGGTGTTGTTGTTGTGCCCATCGCCTTTGTCTCCGAACATTCTGAGACATTAGTGGAATTGGATATCGAATATCGCGACCGGGCAAAGGAGTTATCGCTGCCTGCCTATTACCGCGTTCCCACAGTAGGGGTAGAACCAAGCTTTATTGGTGGTCTGGCAGACATGGTGTTGCAGGATAGAGGCGCGTGCAACAGCGAAGCTGGTCGTCGGGTCTGCAATAACGACTGTTCAGCCTGTCCGCTGTAGTTTGAAGCGAAGAAGGAGCGAGAATGTCTGATCTACTCGGAGAGTATCGCCAGGTATTGCTGGCGTTGCACATCATTTCCTTCATTGCCTGGATGGCCGGCATGCTCTACCTGCCGCGCTTGTTCGTCTATCACACCACAGCAGATGCCGGGTCTGAGATGTCAGAGACGTTCAAGATCATGGAACGGCGCTTGCTCAAGGCCATCATGGCCCCCGCTATGATCGCCACCTGGTTGTTTGGTCTTTTACTGTTCGCTGCGGCAGATTTTTCTCAAATGCAACAGTGGTGGATGTTGGTGAAACTGGTCTGTGTGGTTGCACTCAGCGGGTTTCATGGCTTGTTTGCAGCATCGGTGCGGCGCTTTGCAGAGGATGAAAATACCAAAGACCAGAAGTTTTTCCGGATGATCAACGAGGCACCGACGCTGTTGATGATCGCGATTGTTTTCCTGGTCATGGTAGCGCCCTATTAGGGCGTTTATCTCTAAGCCGCCGAAATTGGTGGACAATTCAGGGTATTTTCTGCATCCTAAGATCGTTCGGTGCGGCTGAGTCCGCTTCGGGCGTCATCGGCCCCACGGGTTTCTCGACATCTTCAGACAATTTTGCCCACCCGTGCGGAATGCACCACGCTGACAGGCGTTAACTCTTCCGTATCTGCGTCCGTCCCCCTCATCACATCTCTTTTCTGGACCTATTCCATGAATCTTCAAGAATTAAAGGATAAATCCCCTACCGAACTGCTTGCTTTCGCCGAGGAAGTTGAGGTCGAAAATGCCTCTTCCATGCGCAAGCAGGAATTGATGTTTGCCATTCTCAAGCAAATGGCAGCAGAGGGATCAGAAATTTCAGGTGGTGGTGTTCTTGAAGTGTTGCAGGATGGTTTTGGTTTCCTGCGCTCACCAGAAGCCAATTACCTGCCTGGGCCCGATGATATTTATGTCAGCCCCAGCCAGATTCGTCGTTTTGGCCTGCGGACAGGCGACACGGTGCAGGGTGAAATTCGGGCGCCTAAAGACAATGAACGCTATTTCGCGCTGGTTAAAGTTGCCGAGATCAATTTCGAAGAACCCGAAGCCAGCCGCCACAAAATTAACTTTGATAATCTGACACCGCTCTACCCGGATGAGCGCCTGCATCTCGACCGCGACAACCCGACGGTCAAAGACCTCAGCTCCCGGATCATCGAAGTGGTGTCACCCCTGGGTAAAGGCCAGCGTGCCCTGATTGTGGCCCCGCCGCGCACCGGTAAAACCATGCTGCTGCAGAATGTGGCCCATGCCATTACCAGCAATCATCCCGAAGTGTTCCTGATCGTTCTGTTGATCGATGAACGCCCGGAAGAAGTGACCGACATGGCCCGGTCTGTGAATGGTGAAGTAATCAGCTCGACGTTCGATGAACCAGCCAGCCGCCACGTTCAGGTTGCTGAAATGGTCATCGAGAAAGCCAAACGCCTGGTGGAACACAAGCGGGATGTTGTCATCCTGCTCGACTCCATCACCCGCTTAGCCCGTGCCTATAACACGGTGGTGCCCAGCTCCGGCAAGGTGCTGACCGGTGGTGTGGATGCCAATGCATTGCAGCGGCCGAAGCGGTTCTTTGGTGCCGCGCGTAACATTGAAGAAGGCGGTTCACTAACCATCATTTCCACGGCACTGATTGATACTGGCAGCCGCATGGATGAAGTGATCTTTGAAGAATTCAAGGGCACGGGTAACTCGGAAATTGTTCTCGACCGCAAGGTGGCCGACAAACGTGTCTTCCCGTCCATCGATATTCTCAAGTCCGGCACCCGTAAGGAAGAGCTGCTGGTCGACAAAGGTACCCTGGCCAAGATGTGGGTCCTGCGCCGTATCCTCAACCCGATGGGTACGGTCGATGCCATTGAATTCCTGATCGGCAAGATCAAGGAAACCAAGAACAATGACGAGTTCTTCGACTCGATGAATACCTAAGCTAGCCCTTATGGCTCGATGATGATCGAGCCGGTGGTTTTGCGGTTCTCTGCGTCGATATGGACCTGCTGGATGTCATCCAGCTTGTAGGTGTGGTTGATCTCGATCTTCACGGCACCGCTGCGGATAATTTCAGCGAGCGCGGCAACGCCTTCGGTCATCTTGCCGGGCATGGCCAGTGTCGTTCCCAGGGTCATGCGTGTCACAAACAGCGAGCCTTTTTGTGACAGGATGCCGAGATCAACGCCTGTCACCGGGCCAGAGGCATTCCCAAAACTGGCCAGCAGGCCCAAGGGCTGCAGGCAGTCGAGCGAGCCTTCAAAGGTGGCCTGACCGACAGAATCAAACACCACAGGCACGCCTCGGCCCTCTGTGATCTCCCGAACCCGTTCGGTGAAGTTTTCTTTCGTGTAAACAATGACATGGTCACAGCCATGCTCTTTGGCGAGTGTGGCTTTTTCGTCTGTACCCACCGTACCAATCACCGTTGCGCCAAGATGCTTGGCCCATTGGCACAGGATCAACCCCACGCCACCAGCGGCGGCATGAACCAGAATGGTCTCGCCCCCCTTTAGGGGAAAAGTCTGCGTGAGAAGGGCCCAGCTGGTGAGACCCTTGAGCATGGCCGCCGCAAAAGTGCGCTCACCAATGCCATCTGGCAGCTTTGTAACCATGGGGGCATCCAACAAACGCGCCTCGCAATAGGCACTGGGGCCACCGCCCATGGCGGCCACTTTGTCACCGACTGCAAAATCAGCTACGCCGTCGCCCACGGCTTCAATAATACCGGTTGCTTCCACGCCTAAGCCTGTCGGCAGCGGCAGCGGGTAAAGCCCGGTGCGGTGATAAGTGTCGATGAAGTTGAAGCCGATGGCCGTGTTGCGCATCAACACCTGGCCGGGGCCGGGCTCTGCGACCGGCAGGTCAACGACCTCCATGACCTCTGGTCCGCCATAGGACTGGACTTGTACTGCTTTGACCATGAGAGTGCTCCTGCCACTGATGATGCGCGGCAGTGTATCCTTAGAGCAGGACCCCTTCCAGCCGTAACAGGGCGGTTTTGGTTTCAATGCCGCCTTCGCCGGAATAGCCGCCTAGTTTGCCATCGCTGCCCAATACACGGTGGCAGGGGATCAGGATCGGTAACGGATTATGCCCACAGGCGCGGCCAACGGCGCGCGGGCTGCTGCCAACCTGTTCGGCTAATTCGCCATAGGTCACGGTTTGCCCATAGGGGATTTGCCGCATCGCTGTCCAGATCTTGCGCTGAAAGTCTGTGCCATGGGGGATAAGCGGCAGGGTAAAGTCGGGGTCTTCACCGTCAAAATAGTCGTTCAGCAGGCCAATCGTCTTTTCAAGCAGTGGCGTTTGGGTCTGCTCGGACCCCCAGCCCCAGTCGAGCGCGACAATGGCACCGTCTTCTTCACTGATGGACAGATCACCCACCGGGCTATGCATGGAGAGTTGCGGCATATTTTAGTCTGCAAGCGCCTCTGCCAGTGCCTTGGCGTCGGTCAACGGGAGCGAACAGGTTTGCCCGCGGCAAACATAGGCGGTGGCCACGCCACCTTCGGCTGTCTTGCCGTGGGCCGGGTGTGATTCCGGTACAGACTGTCCCGCATCAATCACCTGAAGCAGCCGCCCGGGCAGGGATGTCTCATGCACCACATCCAGCAGCGCTTTGGTTGCTGTGTCATCTCGGCGCACAATGACGATCTGGTGGGCGCGGTTGATCGCATCGTAATTGTTCAGGAAGGCGGCTGCGCCAATCGGGCTGCTGGCGACCGTGCTGGAAAGGGAGCCCAACAAGGCGGTCAGTTTTTCCTGGCAAGTGACGTCGCCGGTCAGCAGGTAAAGTCGGTGCAGGACATCAACCATCAGGCCGTTGCCGGCAGGGGTGGCGTTATCCATCACCGTTTTGGTGCGTACGATCAGGGCTTCGGCATCGTTGGCGGTAAAGAAATAGCCACCTTCTTCGAGGTCCCAAAACTGGGCGTCGAGCGCGTCGACCCAGGCGCGGGCCTGTGCCAACAGGGCGTCATTGCCTGTTGCTTCAAACAGGGTCAGGGCGGCGCGGGCCATATTGGCGTAATCGTCCAGGTTGCCTTCGTGCTGGGCACGCCCCAGGCGGAACGTATGGAACAGCCGAGCGTGTCCCTCGCCATCCTGTCGCTGCATATCATTGCAGACAGCGTCATAGGCTCTTTGGGCCGCCTCAAGCCAGTCCGGCTGGTCAAACACAGCGGAAAGGCGCACAAGCGTGTGGATCATCAACCCGTTCCAGTCTGCCAGGACTTTGTCATCCCAGCCGGGGCGAATGCGGCCATCACGAACGCGGCGCAAAATCCGCCGCATGGGTTCCAGCCGGGCTTCTTCCATTTCGTCGGGCGGGTTGGGCAGGTGCAGGCGGTTCAGGATGTTTGCACCAGATCCGCCTTCTTCCCAATTGCCGTGCTCGCGGGCGCCATAGGTTTGGCAGAAGTAATCCGCCTCGGTGCCGAGATAGTCGGCAATTTCATCGGTCGACCAGATATAGAACTTGCCTTCCTGGCCTTCACTGTCGGCATCAAGGGTAGCAGCGAAGGCGCCGTTTTCAGCAATCATCTCGCGCTGCAGCCACTCAACCGTCTCAAAGATGCGGCGACGCAATAGCGGGTCTTTATTGCGCTGCCACACAAGCATCAGCATCTCCAGGATCTGCGCATTGTCATACAGCATCTTCTCGAAATGCGGGGCGAACCAGTCTGCATCCACTGAATACCGTGCGAAACCACCGCCGAGGTGGTCATAAATCCCACCCTCACTCATGCGCTCGAGCGTAATCTCGACAGCCTTACCAAAGTCTGGCTTGCCGCCGTGCAAGCGCGCGCGCCACAGCATCTCGAAGATCGGGACATTGGGGAATTTCGGCGCACCGCCAAAGCCGCCTTTATCCATATCCATATGCTGCAATATCTGTTCAGCCGACTGCATCAGTGCATCCATGGGCAGGAAACTGTCATTGGCGGTACTGCGTGAAGACTGGTTCAAGTGGTCCAACAAGGCGACACGGTTCTGCTCGACAGTGTCCGGGTCTTCCTTGAAGGCCTTGGAGAGTTGCTCTAACACCCGGGGGAACCCTGGGCGACCATATCGATCATCTGGTGGAAAATAAGTTCCGCCCCAGAAGGGCTCACCATCGGGCGTCAGGAACATGGTCAGTGGCCAGCCGCCTTGTTGGCCCAGCGCTCCCAGGGCACTTTGGTAGATGGAATCAATATCGGGGCGTTCTTCCCGGTCGACCTTGATATTGATGAAATGCTCATTCATCAGGGCTGCGATGTCATCATTCTCAAAGCTTTCATGGGCCATCACATGGCACCAATGGCAGGCAGCATACCCAACTGACAGGAGAATGGGCTTACCGCTTTCTTTGGCGGCCGCCAGTGCTTCTGGCCCCCAGGGGCGCCAATGGACGGGGTTGTCCGCATGTTGCAACAGGTAGGGGCTTGTTTCTTGGCCGAGAAGGTTTTCGCTCATGGGGGCGCTTTCGGGAATGATTGCGTCGCAGGTTGGAATTGGTCCAATATGCCACCTCTTGCAGGCGGATGCAGCGAGAATTCACCGCCTTGATCGCCAATGTGGACCAACACGCATATGGGCCCTAGATAACTAATGAAAACAAGAGGTTAAAATATGTCCGAGGCGCCGGATAATTTCTATGATTGCCATGTCTTCTGCTGCGTGAACGAGCGGAAGGCCGGTCATCCCCGTGGCTGTTGTGCCGACGGGGGTGGTGTAGAGCTGCGGGACTATATGAAAAAGAAGGGCAAGGCCCTGCGTATTCGCAAGCTTCGGGTTAATCAGGCCGGGTGCCTCGACCGGTGTGAGCTTGGCCCGACCATGGTGATCTATCCCGGTGGCACCTGGTACCACTACCGGACAGAGGCAGATGTGGATGAAATCCTCGAGCGTCATGTCCAGAATGGCGAGATTGTTGAGCGGCTTTTGCTGACGCCCGAGCTGACATCGTTACCGCTGCACCTGCAGGACGACGCTACAGAATGACGATCTACGCCCTTTCGTCTGGCCAGGGTGTTGCGGGCATCGCCGTTGTGCGCGTGTCTGGGTCGGCAGCGAGCCTTGTTATAGAGGCGCTGACGGGTAAAGCCTTGCCTGGGTCGCGGCGGGCCAGTGTACGCGCCCTGTATGGCGAAGATCGGGAACACCCGATTGATCGGGGCATAGTGATCTGGATGCCCGGACCGGGCTCGTTCACGGGCGAGGATATGGCCGAATTACATATCCATGGCGGGATTGCCGTGGTGGATGCCGTTTTGACCGCCATTGGCAATGTTGAGGGCTGCCGCTTGGCGGAGCCGGGAGAGTTCACCCGGCGCGCTTTTGATAGTGGCCGCTTGGACCTGACGGAAGCCGAAGGTATTGCCGATCTGATCTCGGCAGAAACTGAAGTACAACGCCAACAGGCCGTTCGCCAGATGGATGGGGCACTCGGCGCGCTTTACGAGGGTTGGCGGCATGATCTGGTCCAGGCGCTGGCTTATCTTGAAGCAGATTTGGACTTTGCTGATGAAGAACTACCCGAAGACCTGTTTGGGCCTATGATCCCCAAGGTGGTGGCACTGCGTGAAACAATTGCAGAGCACCTGGATGATGACCACAGAGGCGAGCGGCTGCGAGATGGCTACCAGGTTGTTCTTGTGGGCCCACCAAATGCAGGAAAGTCTAGTCTTATCAATGCATTATCTAAAAGAGAGGTCGCTATTGTCTCGGACATTGCCGGGACAACGCGTGACCTGATCGAGGTCCATCTGAACCTGGCGGGCTATCCAGTGACGTTGGTCGATACGGCTGGCCTGCGCGACGGTGGTGACGTGATTGAGCAGGAAGGCGTGCGCCGCGCCAGAGAGCGGGCAGCGCGGGCAGACCTGACCCTGCGGCTGTGTGATGTCTCCGTAATGGGTGGTAACAGCTTTTGTGAGAGCAGGGCTGAAGACCTGTGCCTCGTGACTAAAATGGACACGGTGGACGGCAAAACAGACTTGCCCCATGGAGCTATCGGGCTTTCAGTTAAGACAGGTGCTGGTATGGATCAGTTGCTGGCTGCTCTGGAAGAACGCGTTGTGGGTGCCATGCAGGTGCAGGGTCAGCCCGGTATTACCCGACTGCGGCACCGCGAGGCCTTAAAGCAGTGCCAGGCGCATTTGGTAAGGGCGCTGGCAGGCGCTGAAATGGACCAGGATTCTGAACTGGTGGCAGAAGATCTACGTCTTGCAGCCCGTGCCTTGGGGCGCATTACGGGGCGGGTGGATGTGGAAGACCTGCTGGATGTGATCTTTACAGACTTCTGTATCGGCAAGTAGCAGACGCGTTTACCTCGGTGTTTCACGTGAAACATTGATGAAACACACCCGCAGCCTTTGACTCTTGACAGGTGCCACACTATTTTACGCGCCCATGACCCAGGATACGCACATATATGATGTCATCGTTATTGGCGGTGGCCATGCCGGCTGCGAGGCAGCGGCGGCTTCTGCGCGCCTGGGTGCGGACACATTGCTGGTGACCCACAAGCAGGCCACCATTGGCGAAATGTCGTGTAACCCGGCCATTGGTGGGTTGGGTAAGGGCCACCTTGTGCGGGAAATCGATGCCTTGGATGGAGTGATGGGTCGTGTTGCGGATCAGGCAGGCATTCAGTATCGCCTCTTGAACCGGCGTAAAGGCCCTGCTGTTCGCGGTCCGCGTGCCCAGGCAGACCGCAAGCTTTACCGCCAGGCCATGCAGGGTGAACTGGCGGGGACGGAAAACCTCACCATTCTGGAAGCGTCTGTTGAAGACTTGCTGTTGGACGGCCGAAATGATGCGCGATTAGTGTCGGGCGTTGTGCTCGCAGATGGGTCCGAGATCAAAGCCGGACGGGTTGTTTTGACGACGGGCACATTCCTGCGCGGCATCATGCATGTGGGTGAACAACAGACAGAAGGCGGCCGCGTAGGCGAAAAACCGAGTGTCGGGCTAAGCGATACGTTGGCTAAACTGGCCTTTCCCTTGGGTCGGCTGAAAACGGGCACACCCGCGCGCCTTGATGGGCGAACCATTGATTGGGCAAGTCTCGAGGTGCAGCCGGGCGACGATGTACCCACGCCGTTTTCCTTCCTGACGAACGAGATCACAATCCCGCAGGTGGATTGTCACCTGACCTATACATCGCCTGAAACCCATAGAATCATTGAACAAAACTTGGGCCGTGCACCAATTTATTCGGGCCAGATTGAATCCAGCGGGCCGCGCTATTGCCCGTCGATTGAAGACAAGGTCGTTCGTTTTGCCGACAAGTCGCGGCATCTGATCTTCCTGGAGCCAGAAGGGTTGGGTGATCATACGATCTACCCGAATGGCATTTCTACGTCGCTACCGGCGGAAATTCAGGATGCCTTCATCCGCACCATTGCGGGGTTGGAGCATGTCACCATTCTGCAGCCGGGTTATGCGGTGGAGTATGACTTTGTCGACCCGCGTGCCCTCAAGCCGACGTTAGAGACCCATAAGGTGACCGGCTTGTATTTCGCGGGGCAGATCAATGGCACAACGGGCTATGAAGAGGCGGCAGCCCAGGGCCTGATGGCCGGGTTTAACGCGGCACTGGCTGCTGCTGGGTCCGAGCCGTTCATTCTGGACCGCGCTGAATCCTATATCGGTGTAATGATTGATGACCTGATCACACGGGGGACGCGGGAGCCCTACCGGATGTTTACGTCGCGCGCAGAATATCGCCTACGCCTGCGGGCAGACAATGCCGACCAGCGCCTGACACCAAGGGGTCTGGAGATCGGCTGTATCGGCACGATCCGTCGTGACGCCTGGCTCGCCAAGGCTGAAGAATTGGCCAGTGCCCGGGATTTTGTCCAGAAAGCCACCCTGACACCTTCGGAAGGGGTCTCTAAGGGCCTGAAAATGAGACAGGATGGCAAGCGTCGGACGGTGCATGACTTGTTGGGTTTTCCCGACAATGATATAGCGCGGCTGGCTGGTATCTGGCCGGAACTGTCTGGTTTCTCTGCCCCTGTGCAGGAACAATTGGAAATCGATGCCCATTATGCTGGATATATGGATCGGCAGGAGGCCGATATTGTCGCTTTCCGCAAGGATGAGGCGCTGCGCTTGCCGGAAGACCTGGATTTTGATGCCGTTGGCGGGCTTTCCGCGGAAATGCTTGAAAAACTACGGGAGGCGCGCCCGGCAACGCTGGGGGCGGCTGGGCGTATTGCCGGCGTAACACCTGCGGCGCTCACGGCTCTGCTCAGCTATGTAAAGAAGGGCGGGCAACAATCCCGGCGTACAAGCGCTTGAGCGCCCGGTTAAAACCCCAACAGTTCCAACAGCAAACCAATGTTTCACGTGAAACATTGCAGGTGCTGGAGACCTATGAGGGCCTGTTGCGCAAGTGGCAGAAGTCCATCAACTTGGTCAGTAAATCGACGCTGGAAGACATCTGGCGACGGCATTTCCTCGATTCAGCACAATTGGCACCTATTCTTCGCCAATTTGTGCCCGAAGATGCGCAATGCGTCGATATGGGGGCTGGGGCTGGCTTTCCGGGACTGGTGTTGGCGGCGATGGTGTGTGGCCAGTGGACACTGATAGAAAGTGACAGCCGCAAGGGTGTTTTTCTGTCTGAGGTGGTTCGCCAGTGCGGAATCTCTGCTACAATTCGAGTCGAAAGAGTCGAGGGGGTTTCCGACATGCAGGCAGATATTGTGACAGCGCGGGCATTCGCCTCACTCGACAAACTGCTGGCCTATGCAACACCATTGATGAAGCCGGGTGCTGTATGCCTGTTTCCCAAGGGTAGGCGTTTTGCGGAAGAGGTCGCCATCGCCCGCGATGAAGGTTGGCAGTTCGACCTGCATGAATTTGCCAGCAACTCTGATGATGAAGGAAAAATCCTTTTATTAGAAGGGGTTGTTCGTGCCTGAGAACAAGGGAAAATCCCCTAAGATTATCGCTGTGGTGAACCAGAAAGGTGGTGTCGGTAAAACGACGACGGCCATCAATCTGGCGACGGCGCTTGCTGCAACCAACCACAAGACATTGCTGTTGGACCTAGACCCACAGGGTAATGCGAGTACCGGCTTCGGTGTCGGCCAGCAGGAGCGTTCGGATAGTATTTATGACGTCATCATGGGTCAGGCGGGTTTGGATGACGTGGTGATCGAAACAGACGTTCCGCAACTCTATCTGGCACCGGCTAATGTCGACCTCGCAGGGGCAGAATTGGAACTGGTGGATGGGGGCCGACGATCGCACCGGCTGCAGGATGCGCTGTTGGCTTATTGCGGTGAAGACCAGGCCTATGATTATGTGCTCATCGACTGTCCTCCGTCGCTGAACCTGCTGACTATCAACGCGTTAACGGCGTCAGATTCTGTGCTGGTACCATTGCAGTGCGAGTTTTTTGCGCTCGAGGGCCTCTCGCTGCTATTGCGGACGGTTGAGCGCGTTCGAAATAGTCTGAACCCGTCGCTGAGCATGGAGGGTGTTGTACTGACCATGTATGATGGTCGTAATAATCTGGCCCAGCAGGTGCAGGATGATGTGCGGGACTATTTAGGTGATGACGTCTTCCAGACGGTTATTCCCCGGAATATCCGACTTTCGGAAGCGCCAGGCTATGGCATGCCCGCGTTGATGTTTGACCATCGCTGTACGGGCAGCCAGGCCTATATATCGCTCGCGGCTGAATTGATCAGGAAAAACAAAAGGTTACAGGCCGCATAAATGGCGGCAGTGAATAAGGTAGTTGCGTGATGGCAAATAAGAAGGACAATAAGGCGACACCGCGCAAAGGTAAGCGCCCCAGCGGCCTGGGCCGAGGCCTGTCAGCACTGCTGCAGGATGAAGCAGCAGCAGGCAAGGCACCGGAGCCCCGCAAGGGTACGCGTGACGTGCCCATTGAAAACCTTCGGCCTAACACCTTCCAGCCACGTCACTATTTTGAAGATGAAGCGTTGAAGGAACTCGCCGCTTCTATTCGTGAACATGGGATCATGCAGCCCATTCTGGTGCGGCCTGACCCAGAAAATGACGAAAGCTTCCAGATCATTGCTGGTGAACGGCGCTGGCGGGCTGCGCAGAAGGCGCAGCTTCATGAAGTGCCGGTCGTTGTTCGCTCTTTATCCGACCTTGAGGCGCTGGAGCTGGCCCTCATTGAAAACATCCAGCGTCAGGACCTGTCGCCCATCGAAGAAGCGAAGGGTTTTCGACGACTAATCGATGAGTTCGGCCATACACAGGAAGAAATTGCCAAGACTGTCGGCAAAAGCCGCCCGCATGTAACCAATCTGATGCGCCTGTTGGGTTTGCCTGATGCGGTGCAGGAGATGATCAACACCGGCAGCCTGAGTGCTGGCCACGCTCGGGCGTTGATCACGACGAAGGACCCCGTGGCGCTCGCCAAGCGAATTGTGGCCGAGGGCCTGTCTGTTCGTGCCGCAGAAGCCCTGGCAGCAGAACACAGCGCGGCCAAGAAGCCCTCTGCTAAGGCATTGAAACCAAAGAAGGGTGCGGACACGCGAGCCCTGGAAGAAAAAGTCAGTCATCAGCTTGGTCTGAAGGTTTCCGTCGACCATAAGGGGACCAAAGGCGGCAAGTTGGTGATCAACTACAAATCGCTCGACCAGCTGGACGACCTGATCGACAAGCTAACACATTAATAGGTTAACCGCGGTTAGGCGGCCTGTCTGGCAGCCCCGGCCAGGCGCATCATCGCCCGTGTGCAGATGGCTTCAGCCGGCATGCCTGTGCTTTTACACTGTTGTTCGGCTTCGTTGATGATGCGGATGGCTTCAATCAGCCGCCCGGCGGACCAACGGTTCAACAATCGACGCATTTCGTTTGCTTCACGGCTGAAAGCGGGTGGTTTCAATGATTTGAAACCCGCGTCCATACTGCCGCCATTGTTTGCGATGGCGGCTACCAGATGCAGGCGCTGCAGGCGCCGGGCGACAAGGCGCAAAAGACCGACAGGGTTGTCGCCTTCATCATAGGCTTTATTGAGGGCCTTGATCAGGGCAGGGAACTGGCCATTCAGGGCCGCACTGCCAGCTTCGTCAAACGCGCGGGCGGCTGAATCCCCGATCATGGCAGCAACGTCATCCAAGGAAATGGGGCTGTCATCGTTTCCCTTATACAGAACCAGCTTGTCGAGTTCCTGCCGGGACACCATACGGTCATTGCCGAGATTATCTGTCAGGTACGAGCGGGCTTCATGGTCCAGCTGGTAACCGGCCTTGGTGACGATGGCGTCAATCAGACTGTCGCGCGTCTCCGCACTGTCGCTATAACAGGCAAGAGCAAAGGCGGCGTCATGTCCTTCAAACAATTTGCGCAGGCTGCCTTTGGCGCTCAATTCACCTGCTGTGATGATGACAAAGCCATCGCCTGGCAATTCCTCCAAAAACGCCTTGAAGATTTTGCTGTGCCGGTCGGTGGCCCCGGTAATGCGGATGGCGCGCCTGCCCCCCATCATGGAAATCGCGGCCGCCTCATCGGCCAGTCTGGCAAGGTCGTCAGCCAGTGCGCTGATCTCCATGTCGCAAACGCGGAACGGGTCTGAAGGGTCTTCGGCAATAGCGGTCAGCAACAATTTTGCGCGCTCACGCACCAGGCCTTCGTCGGCGCCAAAGATCAGCCCGGCGCGTAATGGCCCCTGCGGGCTTTTCAGAAATCGGCTGAATTGTGAAGGTGCGTATTTCATGGATCATTAGCTTGCCACAGGGCAGGTGGCAATTCCAATGATGCTGCATAAAAGCGTCGGTTTATTGGTCGCGCCCAAAGTAAATGGCGAGCCGATTACGAATTTCCAGCGCAATCTCACGGGCCAGACGATCCTGGGCTGCGCGTTCGGCCATCAGCGTCGCATAGTCGGATTGTACAATGTCAAAACCGGTATTGGCCCAGGTGCTGCCATCGATCAATACATCCTCGCTGCTTATTTCCATCAGTCGAAACTGCGCCTGAAGCCTGTAATTGGCGCGCGTGGAAGAGGCGTCTCGCCGTAGGCCCACATCGTCTCGCTCTTCATTAAGCCGTATTGAAAGCTGATACACAGGTTGGCTTGGTTCGCCCAAAGACGTAACGATATCAAGGAGTTCGTTGCGTACTTTTTGTCCAAGCCGCTGTTCAATCTCACCAATGGCGACAGTCGCCATCGCCTCGGTAACAGCCATATTCTCGGCATCGGCCCTGTACATAGGCTTGAAGCCACAACCGGCCAACACCAGCGTTACCATGGATATCAAGAGCAGCTTTTTCATGCCTACACCACTATGTTAACGATGCGTCCGGGTACAACGATTACCTTGCGAATGTCTTTGCCATCAATCTGTGCCTGGACTTTTTCCTGCGCCAGGGCGAGTGCCTCGATATCTTCCTTGGCGGCGTCCTTGGCGGTGTCGATGGTGGCGCGCACTTTGCCGTTCACCTGCACAGCGAGTGTGACGGTGTCTTCGACGATCAGGGCTTCATCTGCTTCAGGCCAGTTTGTGTCGCTCAAGGGCGTGTCGTGCCCCAACTGCGCCCATAATTCCTCCGCAATATGCGGCATCATCGGGCCGGTCAATTGAGCCAGGACCTCCAAGCCTTCGCGCATGGCCCACTTGTCAGACTCATCGTCACCTTTGAAGCTGGAAAGCGCATTGGTCAGTTCATAAATCTGGGCAACAGATGTATTGAACCGGAAGCTCTCCACCCCCTGGCTTACGCCTGTAATGGCTTTGTGGACAATGCGGCGCAGGGCCAGGGCATCATCGGTAAAACTCTCTGGTGCTGGTGTGTTGGCCGCGGGCAAGCGCTCCAGACGGTCCATGGTCAATCGCCAGATGCGCTGTGTATGTCGCCAGGCGCCTTCAATGCCGCTTTCGGTCCATTCCAGATCACGGTCTGGCGGGCTGTCGGACAACATGTACCAACGCGCCGTATCTGCCCCGTATGTATCGATGATACCGGCCGGGTCGACGGTGTTCTTCTTCGACTTTGACATCTTTTCAGACCGGCCGACCTTTACAGCCTGTCCGCCCGCGTCAACGAGGGTATCGCCATCCGGGCGAATCTCTTCAGGGCTCAACCACTTACCATCTGTGTCCTGATAGGTCTCGTGGCAGACCATGCCCTGAGTGAACAGACCTTCGAACGGTTCCTTGAAGTCCACCAAGCCACATTTGTGCAAGGCGTGCGTGAAGAAACGTGAGTACAGCAAGTGCAACACGGCATGTTCAATACCGCCGATATACTGGTCTGCGGGCAACCACGCATTGGCGGCATTGCTGACGATCGGGTCATCCGACTGCGGGGCGGTATAGCGGATGGCATACCAGGAGGAATCGACGAAAGTATCGAAAGTGTCTGTTTCGCGGGTTGCTGCTTTGCCGCAGCTTGGGCAGTCAACATGTTTCCAGGTCGGGTGACGGTCCAGCGGGTTGCCCGGGGTGTTGAATTCAACGTCCTTGGGCAATTCTACCGGCAGGTTTTCGGCAGGCACAGGGACAGCCCCGCAATCATCACAATAAATGATGGGGATGGGGCACCCCCAATAACGCTGGCGGGAAACACCCCAGTCACGCAGGCGGAAATTGATTGTCCGCTCACCATCTCCCTGGCTTGCCAATTTGTCGATGGCAGCTGTAATGCCTTCTTCAACACTCAAGCCATCCAGGAAGCCGGAATTGTGTAACGTGCCCGGGCCTGTATAGGCCTCATTTTCAATGGTAAAGTCTTCGCCAGCGTCTGCCGGGTAAACAACCGGAATGACGGAGAGGTCATATTTGCGGGCAAAGTCCAGGTCGCGCTGGTCATGAGCCGGGCACGCGAAAATGGCACCCGTGCCGTAGTCCATCAGCACGAAGTTCGCGAGGAATACTTTCAGCTCATGCCCTTCAATAAAGGGATGACGCACTGTCAGGCCGGTATCGAAGCCTTGCTTCTCGGCCTTTTCAATCGCCTCTTCACTGGTGCCCAGTTTCTGGCACTCTTCAATGAAGGCCTGTGCGTCCGGGTTCTGTGCGGCCACTTCCTTGGCCAACGGATGATCAACTGCAATCGCGCAGAAGCTGGCACCGAACAGGGTGTCCGGCCGTGTTGTGTATATCTCGATCCTGTCGTCAGACACGACGTCATTGTCGTTGATCTTGAAGAAGACGCGCGCGCCTTCGGACCGGCCAATCCAGTTTTGCTGCATGATCCGGACTTTTTCCGGCCAGCGGTTGAGCTTTTCCAGCTCATCCAACAGGTCATCTGCAAAATCGATAATCTTCAAGAACCACTGATTCAGCGTCCGGCGTTCTACGGGCGCGCCAGACCGCCAGCCTTTCCCGTCAATAACCTGTTCGTTGGCCAACACCGTATGGTCAACCGGGTCCCAATTGACCAGGGACTGGCGTCGCTCAACGATGCCGGCATCCAGGAAGGACAAGAACAAAGCCTGTTCGTGTTTGTAATAATCCGGGTCGCAGGTTGCGAATTCCCGGTCCCAGTCAACAGCAAGGCCCAGGGCTACCAGCTGTTCGCGCATGGCGGCAATATTGTCCCATGTCCAATCGCCGGGGTGTACACCCCGTTCCATGGCGGCATTTTCTGCCGGCATACCGTGGGCGTCCCAACCCATGGGGTGCAGGACATTGAAACCCTTGGCGCGCTTGTAGCGGGCGATCACGTCGCCGAGCGTGTAATTGCGCACATGGCCCATATGGATGCGCCCGGATGGGTAGGGGAACATCGACAATACGTAGTACTTTTCACCGTCTGCATCTTCATGCGCGGCAAAGGTTTTACTGTCGGACCAGCTTTGCTGCCATTTGGCTTCTGTTGTTTTGGCGTTGTAGCGTGTCATGCTTTTAACTGCGGGTTCGGCCCCGGGCCAATGGGCGACAGGGGCAAAGAATTAGAATTACAGGTGGTTGGCGCAAACAGCCAAAGACCTATTCGGTAACGTTGCGGATACGAATCTGACGTGCCTGAGTCAGGATGGCGTCTTCCAGCGCCGCAACAGTTGACTGCTGTACGGGCATATCAACCCATTGGCTGTTCTGGTTGCGGGCCTGGCGGCTGACATCAACACTGAGTGCATCGGCGCGTAGGCGCGGGTCCAGAATAGCGACTCGAACTTTGGTGCGTTCGTTCTGTGCCCGGGGGTTGGTATACCAGTCGGTCACAATCACACCACCAGTGGCATCTGTCGATTCAATGCTCATGAAGTCCAGCGTATCGATTGTGGCCTGCCACAGATATCCGTTCACCCTTAGAGTATCTGCATTTTCCAGGGATAGTGGCGTGTACCGAGCCAGTAGTTCGTCGCTGCTGCCGCCGCCGCAACTGGTCAGCATCAGGCAACCAACAAAGGTGCTTACAATCAATTTCATTTTCTGCGGCATTGTCCCGGCCTCTTCTCAACGTGCTGCGCACATTTTATCGCCCCGTTCAGCGGGGCGCGTGATAAGCGGCTACCATAGTCTTATCGGGTCCGCTTGAGAACCTATAATTAGGCCCTGAAGTCGCAGAATCCAGCGGGCCAGATCCACAAGTTTCTTGATTCAGCGGCAGAAATATAGCGTAATAGGGACTTGGAATGACAGAGTCGCCATTTGGTCACCCAATTTTCCCGCTGGCTGCCGCCAGTTCAGGATGTTGGCATGGGCTGGTGGGGGCTTTTTCGCGCGGTAAATTGTTCACCGCGAATTGAGGTAAGAAATTGATGCTGCAAGGCGTGCAGACAGAAAGCGCTTCAAGGCGTACCACATGGGGCAAAAGGGCCATTGGTCTCGTGTCGTCCTTGTGCCTTGGCCTATTTGTCGCCAACACGGCTCATGCAGAGGACTCTATCCGTCTTGTGGATAGTTCTGACCTTCAATTCTATACGCACACACCTGCTGCAGCACAGCCGCAAGAACCCGTCGCAGGGGTTACCCTGAACATTGACGAGGGCCTGCTTGGTGGTTCTGTTGAAGAAGAAGACAAGTCGGTCATTCAGCTGTCTGCCCCAAGGGCGACACCAACGGGTTTTTCGCTCGGCATGGAAATTTCACTGGATGATCCTGACAAGGTGACCCTGCAGGACCGTGATCGGATTTACCTTGAAGGGTCTTTTGGCCAAATGGCAGGTTTCGAGCAGTTGGAAGTTCAGTCTGGCACCGGGCTGTTGCCCAGTGTGCTTGACGGGGATGCCACGGCCAATGCGTTGTCATTCCTTCGCCGTGCTTCTGCGCTTAATGTTGATGCGTTGGAGCTGACAGCACTGACGACCCAGCCCGGGACCATGGTGCCACAATATGCCGGCGTTTCGCTGGGGTTCAGCACGGGCGAGCGTCTGTTGACCGACCCGAGCCAGCGCGGATTTGAAATTGCGCTTACCTCTATGGTCATGATGCAGGCAGCCTCGGAAAACCATACGACCTTTATGGAAGCAGCGGGTATTACGCGCGAAGACCGGGTTTATAATGTCGGTCTGAATGTTGGCTATCGCGGCTTCACCTTTGTGGCGTCATTCCTGCGTGGTGAGAACGACATCAACGCGACGTATGAAAGCTATGATGTTGGTCTGCAGTACGACTTTGGTTCCTGGGCAACCACACTGGCTGTGGGTGGCTATTTCGGGTCGGACTCACCCTTATCCTATGCCAATATCCTGGATATCGACCGGATTTACAGCGTTGAAATCGGGGCCAGTTACGCGATTCGCCCATGGATGACGGTGCAGGGTCGGTTCCAGTTCTTTGATTATCGCACGCTGCTTGGTACATCTGGCCTTGATGGCTATGGCGGTACTTTCTTCCTGGGCACCAGCCTGGGCTTCTAGCCTGCCTGTTCGGCCAGAGCGCCGATTGCTGCCAATCCTGAAAACCCGGCCCCGTTCAACCGGCCGACATTGCTGGCATCTATGCCACCAAGTGCGAGTATCGGTATGTCTGAACGCTGCACCATTTGAGCTGCTCTTGGGGTGCCAAGGAAAGCTGACCCCGGATGGCTGGCTGTTGCGAAAATGGGAGAAAGCAAGGCGGCATCCAGCATTGTACGTTCGGCCCTGACAAGGGCTGTATATGAGTGGGCTGCCCCCGTCCAGAGGAAGCGTGGATATTGGCGGCGCAAGGCGGGGGCCCGATGCACCATATATTCGGGCAGGTGGACACCGGCGGCTCCTACCCGTTGCGCCAGCTCGGCATCTGCGCCAATTAACAGGATGATACCATTCTTGCCGCAGACTGCCGACAAGTCTGCAGCCAGTGCCCGGCGTTCAGCCAGATCATAGTCGCGCAGGACAACGCCAGCGCCTGACGGCAGGCTCTCAATGACCGCTACCGGGTCTGGTATCCGTTGTTGGTCTGTCATAAACAATAGCGGTGGCACGCGGTTCTTGCCCCTCGGGGCGGAACGACGATGCCATTGTGTCGCGTGTTGCCACAGTTTTTGTGTTGATAGGCTGGTCATCTGCCCATGAAGCTAATATATGGGTGCCAGACCCGGCCAGAGGAAAACGCATGCCCCTCGCTCTTTCAGATGACATGACCATTGCTGAACGCCTTGCTGTCGTACGCGACGCTGTTGCCAGTGCTGCAAAGGCCGGGGGCCGCCCGGCGGAAAGCGTCATGCTTGTTGCGGTTTCCAAAACCCAACCGGCAGAGGCGATTGAAGAAGCCATAGCAGCGGGTCAGGTGGATTTTGGTGAAAACCGGGTGCAGGAAGCAGCAGACAAATGGCCTGCCCTCAAGGAACAATACCCCCATGTCCGCCTGCACCTGTTGGGGAACCTGCAAAGCAACAAATTGCGCCAGGCGCTGGGTCTGTTCGATGTATTCCATACGCTCGACCGCCCTAAATTGGCCAGGGCGATGGCGCGCCTGCGTGATGATGAAGGTGTGGTTCTTCCGTTCTGCTTTATTCAGGTTAATTCCGGCGAGGAAGACCAAAAAGCGGGTATTGGCCCGCGTGAGGTCGATTCGTTTCTAAAAGAGTGTCGTGAAGACCATGCCCTCACGATTGAAGGGCTTATGTGCATCCCCCCGGTAGATGAGGACCCGGCACTGCATTTTGCGCTACTATGCAAATTTGCTGAGCGTCATGACCTCGCCAGCCTTAGCATGGGCATGAGTGGTGACTTTGAGCTCGCGGCAGAAATGGGCGCAACCCATGTGCGGGTCGGCACGGCGATCTTTGGCGCGCGCCGGTTCTAGCTGCCCTCCGGCAATAGCTCCATTACGGTTTGGGGCCCGCAATTCTTCAATATCTTAAGCAAATCATCCTGCGCCAATGCCACGCAGCCTTCCGTCGGGCTGTAGTCCGGTCGGGAAATATGCATAAAGATGGCACTGCCTTTGCCGGGTACGATTGGGTCGTCATTGTAACCAAGCACAACAATCACGTCATAGAGGGCGTCATCGCGCCACAATGTTTCCGCGCTGGCTTCAACGGGTAGGGTGACTTGTTGGTTATAGTTCAGGTGGGCGGGGTCGTCGCACCAGCCGTCATGTGCTGCAATAGCTGAGACCGGCAGGTTGGTTTGCGGTAGGCTTAGCTTGTCTGCGCGAAAGAGCACACGGCGAAGGGCGTAGGTGCCTTGTGGGCTGATGCCGTCTCCCTCGCCGCCTTTTTCTGTCAGGCCGCCTCGGCCCAACGCGCAGCGAATGCGGGTGTCACCTGCCTGCAGCCAGCCATCGGCGGTGACAACCAGGCGACCTAGCATAGGGCTTAAAGTTCCTCGTCTGGCGGATTGGCGATGCCGACATGTTCGGCGGGCGCACTATTATTGACGGTCAGGTAATGGCCGCTGCGGCGTGCTTTGGTTGCCAGATACATTTCGTTATGGGCATTGGACGGGAATTCATGCGCAACGCGCTTTTCTACATTGATGCCTTGCTCAACCAACGAGGCCACCTTGTCGGGGTTATTGGTCATCAGATGCACCCGATCCACCCCTAGCTGCCGTAACATTTCGGCAGCCGGGAGGAAAACACGCTCATCCGGGTCAAAGCCAATGCGTTCATTGGCCTCGATTGTGTCGAAGCCTTCGTCCTGCAGATAATAGGCGCGCATCTTGTTCATCAGGCCGATGCCACGACCCTCCTGCGACAGGTATAGTAGAATACCGGACCCCAAACGCCCAATCTGTTCGATGGCACCGCGCAATTGCTCGCCGCAGTCGCATTTCATGGACCCCAGAAGGTCGCCGGTGAAGCATTCTGAATGCAGGCGGATGAGAACGGGGCCATGAACGTCCGGCTCACCGATCACAATGGCTAAATGTTCAACACCACCATCTTCGGGGCGGAACGCGATTACCTGCGTGTTTTCTGCGCCGTGCAGCGGGACACGAGAACGCGATACTTGCCGTAATGATACGGCGGCCGCAATTTCAAACAGGTCCGCATCAGACGCATGGAGGGTCAGAATTGAATCCTGCCCGGGTTCATCATTGCTTTGCGCGGCCACCACAGCAGGCAGCAGCTGGGCCAGCTTGCACAGTTTGATACAACTATCGATCGCTGCATTGCCCGGGGTGATAAGATGCGGCGGCGGACCACGAAATGGGTTCTGCAAATCTTTGGTGGGGTCGGCAAGGTCGCGAATGGCGCGAATTTTCATGTCCTGGATAGGCAGGCACAGGCTCGGTGACCCCATTGGCGCCATGTGAAGGACGGCACCACGGTTGACGGTTATGGCAAGGAAGGGGTCATCATCCACCAATTGGCGCAATCGTTCCAGATTACTGACATCCAATTGTTCACTCGCAAGGCACAGGAAGGCACCATCATCACTGACAACACGCACAAGTTCGCCCCGCCGCAAAGCATAGATTGCCTGCTGCACGCGCTGGGTCAGCGCCCGGCGTTCTTCGGGGTGTTCAACTAAATGTGTGGTCGTCAGTTCTTGCATCGGCCTTATATACGCTTAGAGAAAGCGATATAACAATGAAGAAACTGTAAGATTTCGGACTGTATGGGCGTCATATTGGTCTGAATCTGTATTCCTGAGGGAGAATCTGTGGATGAGTGCCAAAAAGCACATTCTGCTGGTTGATGATGATGATGATCTGCGCGGCGCGCTTGTAGAGCAGCTACGCCTGACTGATGAGTTCGACACGTCGGAGTCGGCTTGGGGTTCCGATGCCGTAGACAAGGCCAAGGAAACGGATTGTGACCTTGTCCTTCTTGATATTGGACTGCCGGACCTGGATGGTCGGGAAGTGTGCCGGTTGATGCGTAAAAATGGCGTCAAGGTGCCCATTATCCTGCTGACAGCTGCCAGTACTGATTCTGATACCATCCTGGGGCTGGAGTCGGGTGCCAATGATTATGTCTCAAAGCCATTCAATACCGGGGTGTTGTTGGCCCGCATGCGCGCCCAGCTACGCCAGTTTGAACAGAGTGAAGATGCCGTCTTCCGCATTGGTCCCTATGTTTTCCAGCCTTCCAGCAAGCAATTGACGGATGAGGAACGTGACGGTGAGAAAATCCGCCTGACAGAAAAAGAGACAGATATCCTGAAATACCTATATCGGGCGACGGAGCCTGTTAGCCGCGATGTGCTGCTCAATGAGGTGTGGGGCTATAATGCTGCGGTGACGACCCACACGCTGGAAACACACATATATCGCCTGCGCCAGAAAATTGAACGCGATCCATCCAATGCTGACCTGCTGGTGACAGAAAGCGGTGGCTATTGGCTGAACAAATAGCCAGCGCTGATATGAAAAGCCCGGTCGTTTGCTTTTGGGGGACGCGTGGCTCTGCCCCCTGCCCGGAGCCAAGCCACGCCAAATATGGTGGCCACACGTCTTGTATAGACGTCATATATGGTGACCATCACATTGTCTTTGATGCCGGTACTGGTCTGCAGGCGCTGGATCGAAGTCTGGCAGGTGTCGGCCATATCGACCTGCTGCTCAGCCATACGCATTTTGACCATGTCTGCGGGTTCCCGCATTTCAAGGCGTTGTTTAACCCGAATTTTTCCTGCCATATCCGGGCGGGTCACCTGCCGGAAGGTGAATATATCGAGGCGATCATGGCAGGGTTGATGGAGCCGCCCTATTTTCCCATGCCCATGTCCTTCTTTAACGCGCAGCTGTCCTTCACCGATTTTCGGGTTGGCGAGCGCTTTATATTGGGCAGTGATATCCGTGTCGGTACGATTGCGCTGAACCATACCAACGGAGCGACGGGTTACAGGCTTGATGGGCCCGGCCTGTCCGTCTGCTACATCACGGATATTGAGCATGATGGCTTGGTGCCGGACCCGGACCTGGCCACTTTTGTTTCTCAGGCTGACTTGTTGATCTACGACTGTTCCTATACCGACGAGGAATATGACGCTTTTGCAAAGGGGCGCGGTCACTCCACCTGGCAGGCGGGGATGCGATTGGCCAAAGCCGGTTCAGTTGGCAATTTTGCCATATTCCATCACGACCCGGCCCATGACGATATTGCCATGGATGCTATTGCAGCGGAGGCTACGGCGGAGATGAGCAATTGTTTCGTTGCCAGGGATGGCCTGGTCTGGCAGCCAGCCTAGATGTTCAGATCAACCGTAATGGGCGCGTGATCCGACGGCTTTTCCCAGTCGCGGGCCTCTTCTAGAATTTGCATGGCCCGTACGCTTTTCTTCAAGGGCTCTGTTACCCAGACATGGTCAAGCCGTCGGCCGCGATTATTCGTGCGCCAGTTTTTGGAGCGATAGCTCCACCAGCTGAACAGCTTCTCTGGTTCTGGCACCACTTCGCGCACGGCATCTACCCAGGCGATGCTGCTCTGCAGAGTGGCGAGTTTTTCCACCTCGACAGGTGTGTGGGATACCACCTTCAAAAGTTGCTTGTGTGACCAGACATCATGCTCCGAGGGGGCAATGTTCAAATCGCCAACCAGAATTTTGGGGTGGTTTGGGTCGTGGCTGGTCTTGAACCAGTTTGTGACATCATCCAGGAACTGCATCTTGTGGGCGAATTTGTCGTTTTCTTCCGGATCGGGCGCGTCACCACCGGCGGGAATATAGAAGTTATGAACTTCCAGCGGTTCGCCGCCACCAATTGCATAGCGTGTCATCAGGTGGCGGGCTTCATCCTTGTCGCACCAGTTTCTGCGTTCGCTGTTAACGAGCGGTACACGGGAAAGCGTCGCAACGCCATGATAGCCCTTTTGCCCCGCAACCGCCTGGTGTTCATAACCCATGGCCGTGAATGCATCGGCCGGGAACAGGGGGTCATCGACCTTGATTTCCTGCAGGCACAGAATGTCCGGTTTATGCTCGGCGACAAATTGTTCCACCAAACCGATGCGCAGGCGTACAGAGTTGATGTTCCAGGTCGTGATGCGAAGGGTCATGGTCCTGTCTCGGTCTAAAAGATATTGAGTGTCTGGCCGGTAATGGCGATGGGCCAATGCCCGGTTTCATAAAGGGCGAACTTCAGGGCGCAGGGGTGATCTTCTTCTTCACCGGCGGCAATCACGAGGGCTGCATTGTAGCAGGCCTGCAAGGCCGCGCCGGCGCAGGCCTCGATAATCTCGTCATCGTCGACACCCCACATATTGGCGACATTGGCTGCGGCTTCAAAAATGACAGGGGTGGCGCTTGTGGTAATAGCATCCAACGCTTGGCCGAGATCTTCTTCTCCCAGGAACAGAAGAGCCTCCTGTGTCAAGTGCGCCCGCAGGGTTTCTTCGGCTTCCCAGCTTTCGCTGTTGATCTCCGGGTTCTCGGCGGTACTTGCGGCGGTCTCCCAATCGGTGACGCCGGAAACCCAGACACCCGGAAAGCCGAGCTGGGCGACATAGTCTTCTGCAATGATCCGGATATCGTCACTCAGCGGTTGGCCGAGCCGGTGAAACCAGTCGGCTTGTTCAATGACAACACGCAACTGTGCCAGCGCCATGATGATCCACTCCTGATCTTCATCGCGCTCAATGTCATCTTCTGGTGATGTGTAAGTGTCTGGTTCTTTCACGGGGCGCTCCTGCGACCCTTCTACCTTGACCTTGCGGCAATGAAAAGCCCGACCAAGGGGATGACTTGGCCGGGCTGTAAGCGCTAATGGCGCTGGGTACGTGGAGGGGGGTCCAGTACCGTTGACAACTCGGTGCGGAACACTAAGGGAGGGGATGTGTTTCGTGCACCTCGGGCGTCGTCGTGCGCAGTATTTGGTGTAATTGTATTTGGAATGCAAGCCCTGATCCGGCGCTTGGACGATGTTTTTTATAGCGTCTCTAAAATGGCCCTAATTACAATTTGTTATCAGCTATAAGATCGCTCAGTTTTTTAAGAAATTCTTCAAATAAACTTGACGATTCACCAAAGCTGTAGGTCATTTTACGAATCAAGTGATTCGTTTTTCTGTTTCGGGCCCTGGTTTTTGGCGCTTATCGCTTGCTGGGCGGGCGTCCCCGGCGCGGGCGGGGGTCCTTGAAATCCCACAGGGCGTCTTCCAACACCACATCGGTCTGCAGATTATTGAGCACAACAATGGTGCGTCTGCCCCTTGGGTCAATCACTTCCCACCGTACCAGCCGCAACGGGTTCTTGTTGAAGACAAGCTCCATGGCCCCATCTTCTTCTTCTGCGTCTTCGGCGATACGAACGATGATTTGCTGACCGCGTTCAACAAAGTGAGAGATGGTGACGTCCTCACCAAATATTTCGCCACTGCGCACCAGGGGTCGTAGAGGAGTTCTCTTGATTGGCCATTTGGTCACCTGCTTCAGGTCGTAGTCGACAAGTGAAATGACTTTGCCGTCGCTGACCACCAGCAAAGGATTGGGGGGGTCATATTCAAAGCGCAGGCGGCCGGGGCGTTTGAGTGAAAAAGTCCCGTTGCTCACATTTCCATGTGGTGCAATCTGCATGAATTGGGCCTGGAAGTTTCCAAGGCTCTGCAGATAGGCCTCGACCTCCTCCAGCGTAATGCCGGGTGTTGAATTGTCGGGGATCGTGTTGGGGTCGACCCATTCCTGTGCAATGTCACTATTGACCAACAGGCTTTCGGGCGGCGCGCCCAGTCTGTCGTCGGCGTTTTCCTCGGCACTCGCCGTCGTTGTTGTAACCAGCAGGCTGGCGACAAAAAGTGTCCGGGTGAATTTTGAGATCGATGTCATGGCGCCTACCATAAACAAAGAAGATGACTGGAACATGAATAATCGGGGCTATTGTTGCTGCCCACTATGGTCGCTGACCAGCACCTCGCGTTTGCCGACATGGTTTGCGGGCCCAATCACGCCGTCTTTTTCCATCCGCTCTATCAGGCGGGCGGCGCGGTTGTAACCAATCTGCAAATGTCGTTGGACAAAGCTGGTCGAGGCTTTGCCTTCACGGGCCACCAGGGCAACGGCCTGGTCGTACAGGGCATCACCGCTGCCGCCTTTTTCGTTTCCGCCACCGGCCATGTCGAGGATCGTATCAAACCCGCCTTCGGGTTCTTCTGTTACCTCGTTTACATAATCCGGTGCGGCAAGGGCTTTCAGGAAATTGACGACATCTTCCACTTCACTGTCGCCTACAAAGGGCCCGTGCACGCGGGTCAGCCTGCCGCCGCCCGCCAGGTACAGCATGTCACCCATACCCAGCAGCTGCTCGGCGCCCTGTTCACCCAAAATAGTGCGGCTGTCGATTTTGGACGTTACCTGGAAGCTGATGCGGGTGGGGAAATTGGCCTTGATCGTACCGGTGATCACATCGACCGACGGGCGTTGCGTGGCCATGATCAGGTGAATGCCGGCGGCACGGGCCATTTGCGCCAAACGCTGGATCGATCCTTCCACATCTTTGCCGGCCACCATCATGAGATCGGCCATCTCGTCGACGATCACCACAATCAATGGCATGGGTGTCAGGTCGAGGAACTGTTCTTCAAAAATCGGTTCGCCTGACTCTGCATCGAACCCCGTCTGAACGGTGCGGGAGAGGGTCTCACCCTTGTCGGCTACTTCTTTCAGGCGGGTGTTATAGGCGGCCAAATTGCGCACACCGAGCTGTGACATGGCCTTGTAGCGGTCTTCCATTTCCCGTACGGCCCATTTCAGGGACACGACAGCCTTGCGCGGATCCGTGACAACAGGGGTCAACAGGTGCGGAATATCGTCATAAACCGACAGCTCCAGCATCTTCGGGTCGATCATGATGAAGCGGCATTGTTCCGGCGTCATCCGATACAGCAATGACAGGATCATCGTATTCACGGCAACGGACTTGCCGGACCCGGTGGTCCCGGCAATCAACAAATGCGGCATGGTCGCCAGGTCTGCCAACACGGGTTGCCCGCCGATATCCTTGCCCAGTGCCAGCGCCAGTTTGGATTTTGATTGTTCAAAATTCTGCGAGGCCAGCATTTCGCGTAAATACACTGTCTCTCGTTTGGTATTCGGTAGTTCAATACCAATAGCGTTGCGACCAGGCACAACGGCCACACGGACACTGATTGCACTCATGGAGCGGGCAATGTCATCGGCCAGGCCAATAACGCGGGCAGATTTGGTGCCCGGGGCCGGTTCCAGTTCATAGAGTGTCACAACCGGGCCGGGACGCACTTCTGTGATCTCGCCCTTGACGCCAAAATCTTCCAGGACGGATTCAAGCAACCGGGCATTCTGCTCCAATGCCTCTTTGGAAACGGGACCGGCCAGTTCATCAGCATCTGGTTCTGCCAACAGGCCAAGGGGTGGCAGCAGGTCATCATCGCCCGGTGTCAGGTCCAGGCTGGGCTGCTTCTCGGCATCAAGCCGCCTGCCCTGCTTGAGTTTGGTCGGCTCCTTTTTGACCTTGGCCTTGCGGCTGGGCTTGCTCTTTTTGGCAGTGGTTTTGCTTTTGGCGGTTTTCTTGCGCGTCTTGGCCGGTTTGGTGCTGCCGCTTGCAGGTGTTTGGCGAGGACTGGCTTGGCGTGCTGCAACCCGTTCATAAATCCACATGCCTGACACAATCAGCGGTGTTGCCAATAACAGACCGACTCGGCCCCATTGCGCCCAGCCAATGCCGGTCGTTGGGACAAAAAGGATAAGGGCGACCCCCAGGAACAAAAGGCCGAACACCCAGGGTGCCGCGGCCAGTCCGGCGAGAGGGGTGTTGCTTGTCAGTAATGTGAGGCCATGCAGCAGTTCGGCGCCAACGAAGCCGCCCCAGCCTGCAGGGACGATCCAGTCATTGCCTTCCAGAAAAGCGGCGGCACAGAGCGACCAGACAATCAGTGCTGGCGGTAAAAGTGAAATATATAACCACACCCGGCCAATACCCTGGTGCGTGCCGATGCGCCACCCCCAGGTGAACAGCACAAATACCAATGCGTAAGAGGCAACACCGATGGACTGCATCAGAATGTCGGCCACCCAGGCGCCGGGCAGGCCAACCATATTGGTTACCAGCCCACTGGTATTGGTGTTGGCGCTTGGGTCTGTCGGGTTAAAAGTCAGCAGGGCCAACGCCAGTGCCGTACCCAGAAGAATTGCGCCAAAGCCACCCAGTTCCACGGCGCGCTTCTTGAGCACAAGAGACACGCTTTCGGGCAGAAAGGACATGCGGGCCTTGTTGGCGGCTGTGGTACTTTGCTCGGCCATGGTCGGATTCTACAACGTCTTGGCGATAAGGGACAGGGCCTCGCGTGTTACAGCGGCAGACTGTACCAAGGCGACACGAATATAGGCCGCGCCGGGGTTGAATCCGTGTTCGTCGTCGCGGGCGAGATACTTGCCGGGTAAAACGCGTACCCCGGCTTCGGTCCAGAGTGTTTTGGCGGCGTCTTCCCCGTTGCCCACATCCAGCCACAGGAAAAACCCGCCTTCGGGCCTGAAATAGCCAAAGCGTCCTTCCAGGCACGCATCGGCGATATCGAATTTCTCGCGGTACATGGCACGGTTTTCTTCGACATGGGCATCATCTGCCCAGGCAGCGGCAGCAGCATCGAAGACGGGAATGGGCAATGTGCTACCCCCGTAAGAGCGCAATTCCTTATAGGCTTTGATCAGCACCGGGTCGCCCGCCACCAGGCCGGAACGCAGGCCGGGCAGGTTGGACCGCTTTGACAAAGAGTGGAAGGACAGCACATTGTCATAGGGTCCGCGCTGACCCTGTTCTGGTGCCATGTTGGCGCACACTTCCAATACCCCCAGCGGTGGCTCGTCGGCGTAAATCTCGCCGTAACATTCATCGGCAATCAACACGATATCATGCGCCCGGCAGCAACGAATGAGCCGCACCAGATAGTCTCGCGATGCGGTCGTGCCCTGCGGGTTTACCGGGGTGCATAGATAAATGATGGCAGTTTGTGCCAGCTGTTCTTCCGGCAGACTTGTGAAGTCCGGCATAAAGCCGTTTTCTGCGGTAGCGGAAACATACACCGCTTTGGCCCTGGCGCTGACAGCGGCTGCCGCATAGGTCTGGTAAAACGGGTTGGGCATCAGCACCAGCGGTTGGGCGCCATTCTTTTCGGCTGGTGTGGCGACAAAGGCTGCATTGAACAGGCCTTCACGGGTGCCAGCGAGCGGTAACAGGTGCTGTGCTGGGTCGAGCTCACTCAGTCTGTAGCGGCGCTTTAACCAGCCTGTGGCTGCTGCCTGCCATGCTGCTGTGCCGACGATGGGCGGATATTTGGCATAGCCTTCCTGCGCCTGCTGCAGAATATCCAGCACGAATTGCGGCATAGGGTGGTTGGGTGCGCCGATCGTCAGGCTCAACGGGTCGTCCCGGCCTGCGGGCAAGGGGTCCAACAGGGCGCGAAGCTGGTCCCATGTATGGCCGGGCAGGTCTTCAAGTCTTGGGTTCAACACGCTGAGGGGTGCTCTCACATTCTTTGGAGATAGAACAAATAGGAAACAGGTCACTGTAACGACGGCGGGGAATCCCGACAAGGGCTTTGCTGGACAGAACCGTCGGCCAAAAAAAGAGGCGGCCGAAGCCGCCTCTCTGTCGTCGTGTGTCCTAAGACCTAGCGCAGATCGTCTTCCGGATAGGCGCTGATCTTGTGCAGGGCCAGGTCGGCACCGCGGAATTCGTCTTCTTCGTTCATCCGCAGGCCCATGGTGACCGAGATCACCTTGTAGAGAACCAGGCCAACAACCAGCGCGAAGATGATACCGATCAGGCTGCCAACCAGCTGACCCATGAAGGTTACACCACCCAGGCCGCCGAGCGCTTCGGTGCCGAAGATGCCAGCAGCCAGGCCGCCCCAAAGACCGCAGATACCATGTAGCGGCCATACGCCAAGCACGTCGTCGATCTTCCACTTGTTGTGGCAGAGGTTAAAGAAGATGACAAAGACGGCGCCAGCGACACCACCAACAATCAGCGACCCAACAGGGTGCATGATGTCAGAGCCGGCGCAGACCGCCACAAGCCCGGCCAGTGCACCGTTGTGCACAAAGCCCGGGTCGTTCTTGCCAACAATGAAGGCCACCAGAACACCACCGGCCATGGCCATCAGCGAGTTCATGGCAACAAGACCATTAATGCCGTCGACGGCGGCTGCGCTCATCACGTTAAAGCCGAACCAACCAACACAAAGGATCCAGGAACCCAGTGCCAGGAACGGAATGTTTGACGGCGGAATGCCAACAACCGAGCCGTCTGACTTGAAGTGACCCATACGCGGGCCAAGCACCAAAACAGCGCCCAGGGCAATCCAGCCACCAACGCCGTGCACTACGATGGAGCCGGCAAAGTCGTGCAGCGGGGCGCCAAAGCTGGCTTCAATCCAGTCCTGTACGCCGTAATTGCCGTTCCAGATAATGCCTTCAAAGAACGGATAGGCCAGGCCAACGATTACGGCCGTGGCCAACATCTGTGGCTTGAAGCGCGTGCGTTCAGCAATCCCGCCAGAGATAATGGCGGGCACAGCAGCCGCAAAAGTCATCAGGAAGAAGAAGTGTACCAGCTTGTAGCCGCTGTCGAAGGTTTCACCCAGGCTACCGCCACCGCTTAGCTCGGTCGCGCTGGTTAGAAAGGTAATGCCATAGGCAACGGCAAAACCAACAAAGAAGTAAGAAACGGTCGACACGCAGAAGTCGACCAGAATTTTCATGAGGGCGTTAACCTGGTTCTTCTTGCGAACCGTGCCAACTTCAAGAAATGCAAAACCGGCATGCATGGCAAAAACCAAGATTGCACCGATCAATACAAAAAAGACGTCCGTACCCTGTTGGGTGGCTTCCATGGGCTTTCTCCCGATATCTCTCCCAGCAGGCGCCCCGTCACAGGGCACCAATTAGACCAGGAGTATACAATTTTTGTGCCAATTGCAGGAGATGTTGCAATTTACCACTGGATTCAAGCTGTTGGAGAATTTTGAGGCAGAAAAAACAAAAATATCGATTTTGAACTAGTGCCTAATAAATAAGCTGAGCCTGCACAGTGTGGTGAAACATTGTGCAGGCTCTAACTTCCCCTAAGGGAACCGGCTGGGAGGCCGGGGGAGGGGATTGGCGGGCAGAACCTGGGTTCAACCCGCCTGTTTGGATTACATGATCTGCGAACCCTTGCCGAACTCGGGATATGCTTCCATACCCAGTTCTGCATAGTCGCCGCCGGCCAGTTCGTCTTCTTCGCTCATCCGGATGCCCATGGTGAACTTCAGGATGTACCAGACGACTGCACTTACGACGAATACGAAGGCGCCGATTGCAACAACACCGATGGCCTGAGCCGTGAAGGTGACGTCGCCATTGGTGAGCGGCACAGCCATCGTGCCCCAGATACCGGCTACAAGGTGAACAGAGATAGCACCGACAACGTCGTCGATCTTCAGGCGATCAAGCAACGGTACGGCGAAGACAACCAGTACACCACCAACGGCACCGATCAGTGCGGCAGAACCCATGGTTGGGGTCAGCGGCTCAGCGGTAATGGATACCAGGCCAGCCAGTGCGCCGTTCAGGGCCATGGTCAGGTCAACCTTCTTGTACACAATCTTGGTCACCAGGATAGCGGCGACCACACCACCGGCTGCTGCAGCATTGGTGTTGGCAAAGATGTTGGCGATAGCAGCTACGTCAGCAGCAGAACCCATGGCCAGCTGTGAGGCGCCGTTAAAGCCGAACCAACCCAGCCACAGAATGAATGTGCCAAGCGTTGCCAGCGGCAGGGAGGAACCAGGCAGAGCCAGAGGCTTGCCGTCTTCGCTGTACTTGCCAAGGCGCGGACCAAGGATGATGGCTCCGGCCAGTGCTGCCCAGCCACCTGTGGAGTGAACAAGGGTTGAACCAGCAAAGTCAGAGAAGCCCAGACCGTCGAGCCAGCCTGCACCCCATTCCCAGGAACCCTGGATCGGGTAGATGATGCCGGTCAGGATCACGACAAAGATAAAGAACGGGAACAGCTTGATGCGTTCGGCCAGTGTGCCGGAAACGATCGAAGCAGCGGTTGCAACAAATACCATCTGGAAGAACCAGTCAGAAGTTGCGGAATAACCGCCGGAGAAGTCACCAGCTTCAATGCCGGAATCGTCCGGGCCCCAGATTGAGAAGGTGCCCATAAAGCCTGTGCCTTCAGCTACACCGCTATACATCAGGTTATAACCGATGAGGAAGTACATCAGGCCGGCAATGGAATAGAGGCCGACATTCTTCACACACATGGTGGCAACGTTCTTGGAGCGGACAAGGCCAGCTTCCAGCATGCAGAAGCCAGCGGCCATCCACATTACCAGGAAGCCACCGATCAGGAACAGAAGGGAGTTAAAGATATATTGTGATTCGTCAGACACGGCAGCGAAGGCTGGTGTCGACAGTGCGGTAGCGCCAAGTGCTACTGCTGCGAGGCCCATCAGGGTGCTTTTCTTTTTCATGTTTATGTCTCCTTTAGACAGGGGCGCCTTACAGGGCGCCTTCACCCGTTTCACCGGTACGAATGCGCATGGCCGCTTCAAGCGACAGCACAAAGATTTTGCCGTCGCCGATATTGTCGGTCTTGGCAGCGGCTGCGACTGCTTCAACAACCTGCTCGGCAATGCTGTCCGAGACAGCCATTTCCAGCTTCAGCTTGGGCAGCATGCTGACTTCGTATTCAGCACCGCGGTAAATTTCGGTATGACCCTTCTGACGACCGAAGCCTTTAACTTCGCTAACCGTCATCCCGGCAACATCAATGCTCGAGAGGGCGTCACGGACATCCTGTAATTTGGATGGCTTGATGATCGCTGTGATCAGTTTCATGGGAATTCCCTCGTGTTATTGTCCCAGCACGGGCCATCTGCTCACGCGGCGTCGCGCTCACCTGGCCTTGGCTACCTGTTAATCAATTACCGTGCCAACTTGATAGAAACTTCCTTACCCCGTTGATTCAATGGGACTAATTAATTTCAAAACTGAATCTGAACGGGTGAGGCGCGACAAAAATTATTGAATATGCACAATATTTAACCATCAATATGTTGATGTATAAAAATTAGTCATTTTCGATTAATGCGGCTTTACTGGGCATTGCAACCGGCAGCGCACCCCCCTACATTGGGCCCAGAACAGGTTATTGAACACGTTGATCAACACGCTGTTGCAGGATGCATTTATGTATGACGTAGCCATTATCGGCGGGGGCCTTGCGGGCCTGTCCATGGCACTACCGCTGGGTCAGGCAGGGCTTAAAGTTGCTGTGATCGACCGGGAAAACCCGGCCGATGCCCTTGAGGCCGACTACGATGGCCGCGCCATTGCGGTGGCCCATGCCTCTTGGTGTTTCTTCAACGCCGTTGGTGCCTGGGAATATATGGAAGACCACGCCCAGCCGATGAAGGATATTCTGATCACCGATGGGGCCTCACCCGTGTTCCTTGAATTTGAACATGGCGCCGTCAGTGATGACCCGTTCGGTTATATGGTTGAAATGCGCCACCTGCGCGGGGCGCTGGCACAGGCTGTGGCCAGGTGCGATGCCATCACGCTGCATACCGAAACGCTGGTGGACCGGGTCGAGATGGAAACCGGCAAGGCCATTGTGCATCTCGCAGCAGACGCACCTTTGGAAGCCCGGCTGGCGATCGGCGCCGATGGCAGGCGGTCGCCCCTGCGCGAAGCCGCCGGCATTGGCACCATTAATGCCGACTATGACCAACTGGCCATTGTCACCACGATCGAGCATGAGCTGGACCACAATGGCACGGCCTATGAGCATTTCCTGCCATCCGGCCCCTTTGCCATGTTACCGCTACAGAACAACCGCTCCTGCATCGTTTGGGCGGAAAAACCGGCCACGGCCAAGGCGCTTCTGTCTTTGGACGAGGCGGGTTTTGATGCGGAGCTGGAAAAGCGCATGGGTGATGTCTTGGGCAAGACCCACGCGGTTGGCCCGCATTTTTCCTATCCGCTATCGCTCCAGATAGCCCGGACATTCATTAGCGAGCGCCTGGCGCTGATTGGTGATGCCGCCCATGGCATACATCCCATCGCCGGGCAGGGTATTAATTTGGGCTGGCGCGACGTTGCCGCTTTGGCAGAGCTGATTGTGGATGCCCACCGGTTGGGCCTTGATATCGGCGGTGACCGTGTACTGCAGGACTATGAACATTGGCGCAAGCACGACACCATGTTGATGGCTGGCGCAACCCATGTGCTCGACAGGTTGTTTTCCAATGATATCACGCCGGTGCGTCTGGCGCGCGATTTAGGCCTGGCGGCGGTGCAACGTCTGCGACCGGTAAAGAATTTCTTCATGAACCAGGCTCGCGGTGCCGGTGGTCGTAATCTGCCGAAACTGTTGAAGGGCGAAAGCCTTTAAGTGCGGCTGAGCCCCTGCTCAGCTAGCACTGCCTGATAAGCTGCCCATTTCTGGTCGGCCGTACGGCCCAGTTCATACAGATAGTCCCAGCTAAACAGGCCGGTGTCGTGGCCGTCATCAAACACAATGCGTACCGCGTAATTGCCGGTAGGCTCGGCGCGGGTGACCCCCACATGCTGTTTGCCGGGCACAATCTGTTTCTGGCTGGGGGCATGGCCCTGTACCTCGGCTGAGGGGCTTTCAACCCGCAGCAACTCAAACGGCAGGGCAAAAGACTGGCCATCATCAAAGGTGATGTTCAGCAGTTTGGCTGCGCGGTCAAAGTCTAATGATGTGGGCCAATGGGCCTGGTCTTCGCTCATGCGGTCTCGTCGAGCTTGCGGGCTTCTTCCACCAGCATGATGGGAATGCCATCCCGTACCGGAAAGGCCAGGCCAGCCTGCTCACTGACAAGTTCCTGCGCATCGCGGTCCCAGCGTAGTGGGCCCTTGGTCAGCGGGCAGACGAGAATATCGAGCAGTTTCTGGTCCAGATCAGCGGTCATAACCCTCTCCTGTTCGCCTTAATTGGCTTTGCCGGGGCTGGTGCTGGCCATGGCAACGGCAATTTCATACAGCGTTATCAGCGTGTCGTAACGGTCCTGCATGGTCATGGCCTCCAGCAGCGCCTGCTTTTCGCTGGGTTGCCACGGCGCCAAAGTGGCACCGGCAGTCACCAATGTAAGCGTATCCGTCTGTTCAATCATTTCCCAGTTTACCTGGTAGCCCTGCACATCCACATAGGCGCGGATCAGCTGCATGAAGCGGTCGCGGTCGGCCGTAAAGTCTGCCTCCACATGTTCGTCGGCCGCGGCAAAGTCGTCATAATTCACCCGAAGCTGTCGATAGGGCGTGGTGGTGGAAATCTCTTCTTCCACCCGGAAACGCTGTACGCCGGTGAGCGTGATGAAATAGCGACCGTCTTCATATTCCTGGAAGGTTGTCAGGCGACCAACGCAACCGATGTCGTAAAGGGGTGCTTTTTCCGGTACCCGCTCTTCTGCCTCCAGGTCACGTGGCTGGATCATGCCGATTAAGCGGTTCCCCCGCAGAACGTCATCCACCAGCTTGATATAGCGCGGCTCAAAGACATTCAGTGGCAGCTGGCTGTGTGGTAGCAACAAGGCGCCGGACAACGGAAAGATGGGGATAATCTCGGGCGGGCTGGCGTTACGGTCATACATGGCGCGCCCCTACGAAAACAGAATCGACGAAAGCGCTTTGCGGGCACTCACTGTCGTTTCATGGGTGGGGCCCAGGGCATCAAACAAGGTCAGCAGCTTTTTGCGCGCTGCATCATCCTCCCAGCTGCGGTCAGCCTTGATGATCGCCAGCAATATTTCCGCCCCTTCATCGTTCTGCCCGACCCCCAGCAGTACGTTGGCCAGGTCGAACTTGGCCTGCAGATCATCCGGGTTGGCGGCAACAGCGGCGCGGGCTGCTTCTACATCGTCAGATTTACCAGCATCACCCGCCAGGGTAAGGGCAGCTTTAGCACCCGCCATCGCCGGGTCGTTCTGATATTCCGGTGTCAGGCTGTCGAACAACTCTTGTGCTGTCTGGGTGTCATCTGCCTTCAGGCGGCAGATAATCAGCCCGGCCAGGGCTTCCACATTGCCTGGCTCCAGGTCCAGCGCTTTGCGGTACACAGATTCAGCAGTTACCAGGTCGCCCTGCTCCATGGCAATGACAGCGGTGGAGAACAGCTCTTCCAGCGGGGTGGGGCCAATGGCCACGCCCAAATTCTCGATGAATGTATTTACCTGGCTTTCCGGCAGGGCACCCATAAAACCATCAACGGGCTGGCCGCCCTTGAAGGCAAAAACGGCAGGGATACTTTGGACGCGGAGCTGTGCAGCCAGCTGCTGGTTTTCATCGACATTGATCTTCACCAGTTTGACCGCGCCATTGGCGGCGTCCACATTCTTTTCCAGGATCGGGCCAAGGTCTTTACACGGGCCGCACCATGGGGCCCAGAAGTCGACGATGACGGGCACCTCTAGCGATGCATTGACAACATCATCCCCAAAGCGGGCGGTGTCTGAGTCCTTGATCCATTCTGACTGCGTCATGTTTTCGTTCGTCCTGACTGATCGCTGAGCAAATGAGCATATAAGTATTGCGGCGCATGGCTAGCACAAACCAAGGCCGGGTTCAAAGGGCGCGCGACGTGTTGCGCGCCTCACAGGGCCGCTGTGCGGTGCTCCTTCATATAATTGTAAAAACCGAAGGTTTAAGTGCTTTTTCGGGGTTGCATTGAAAAAGTCATTGCGTATAGTCCCCTTCGCGCGCGGGAATCACCCGCAACCGGCATAGGCCGGGCCTTCCAAAAAGAAGGCATAAGCGCATCGGATGCGGGCGTAGCTCAGGGGTAGAGCATAACCTTGCCAAGGTTAGGGTCGTGAGTTCGAATCTCATCGCCCGCTCCAATTTTTCTCAAAACATAACAGGCTTGATTTCAGCGGCTGCTTGCAGCGCCGTTTCCCCCGCTGTTGTCTCTGCGCAATTTGAGCCAGAGGCAAGAAGCAGGCGTTATGCTTGAAGCATAGTTCTGCGCTATCCTCTTCCCCTCAACTCAGGGGAGGGAAAATTGACTGCATCCGAAATCTCTGACATGCGAGCCCAAATTGATACGTTCATGTTGGGTGTTGTAAGACTTTGGCTGACGGCGATGTTTGCATCATTCGCTGTTGCCTATGCTCTTGGCGGCTCGCTGGATGCAATGAGTATCAGCGTCCTGTTGGCCTTCTATGGCATTATTCTTGTGATTGTCCTGCAGGCCCTGAATGCGGCCTTTTCTCGCGTCAGCGCATTAATCGAGGATGCCGCCACTCTGCCGCAAGACCAATTACCGCAAATTGTGGCTAAACGGATCATGGATATACCGGTCTTGGCCAAAGCAGGTATTTTGGCAACAGTTGCGGCGAGTTTTCCCGCGTTGTGTGTCTATCTTTATCTGTTTTCTTCGTAGCCTGTATGACTGCCCGCAATTGGCCCAAAGCAGACATTAGGCAGACTGGTCTGACCTGCGTTCTTCTGTTCCTTTATTCTAAGGGAGGGAAACATGCTGGATCGTATTCACAAAATCTCAGAAATTGTGGCAGCTGCGGCCATCGTCGGGTCGTTGATTTTCGTTGGTATTCAAATGAACCAAAATACCAGCGCGCTTCGCGCTAGCTTTATTCAGTCGTCGATCGAAAGTTAGAACACCCATGCCATGGAGATGGCATCCAACGACAAACTAATGGGATCATTTAATGATGGCATCTACCCGGAAATAATTGGGAAGGTAGGGTCCCCGAATACCCCCAATTCACAATTCGCGATGTGGTTAAACGCTACCTTTCGCACGACTGAAACGCTTTTTCTGCAGTGGCAATCCGGCCACCTGCCGGACGATATTTGGTTCGGTTACCACCAGGGTATGGTGGTCAGTTTCGCCAGCAATCGCACCTATGCGGATCAATGGCGCCTACAAAAGAATCGATATAGCGCGAGCTTCAGGGCTTATATTGATGCACTGATAATTGAAGCAGAAGAACGTAGGGCGAGCTTCCTGGCAGCTGATTGATGGTTTAAAGGGGTGTTCGCTTTGGGTCATCAGCAAACGGACTGAAGCGGATTTGCGCCGGCAACACATATTATGGTGCAAATTGCCCGCGTGACCGAAGGATGAGATAGAGGCCGACGATAAAGTCGTAGCCAATGCAGGATGGCTCCAGAAACCACGGCACATAAGACACATCCAGCACCATGGGGGCGACATAATCCCAGGTACCGTGCAGCGCCCAGCCGATCCCAAGCGCCAGAAGCGACCCGCGCAGCCCGATAGCGGCAAGTATAATAAAGCCGAGGCCGACAATTGCTTCGGGCATCATGGTGTTGATTGCTCTTCCCTCGATAAAGCCGAAAAAAACGTAAACAACCCCAGCTAACACCAGGGTGTATCCGAATATTTACTTTTCCCATTCCGGGTAACGACGTGCGGCGCCAATCCAGAGCCCACTAAGCAGGGTGCCGGCAACAAAAGCGATGAGGGAAGCGGTCATGATTAAACCTTATCGAATTTAGATGCGGCGACCAAGACACGCGTTGGTGTTTTCTCTCTGGTGTTTGGGGCGTGAATGGATCACGATTTCCAGCATATAAATTACTGGAGAGAAAAGATGCCGCTGCCGCAGGATATTACCCCCGTTAACAGCGAAATTATGGACACGCTCGTTGAAGCCTCAAACATGGATTGGGTGCAGACCAGCGACAAGTCTTTCGTCAAAGTGCTCTTTACCGGGTCTGAAACCGGCACCTGGGCTGTGTTGCTCAAGTGGCTGGAAGGCTATGTTGCCCCGTCGCACAAACATCTTTCGGGCTCCCACACCTTCATCCTCAGTGGCAAGCTGCAGGTGCGCGACGGCGTGCTGAATGCTGGCGATTATGTTTATGAAGCCAATGGCATGCTGCACGGGGAAACGACCGCGCTGGAAGACACAGAATATCTGTTCATATGCAATGGCCCGGTGATCTTCTTTGATGAAGATAACTTCACCCGCTACAGCAGCTGGGAAGACTTCTATCGTCTGCAGCAAGCGCAAGGCTAGCGTGGGCCGTTCCATAGCGGGGGCTTGAAGCCGACTTCGACTAGCCCATATAGAATCGACGTCAACAGGAGCGAGAGACCATATGCGCTGGAAACTGGCCGGGTTGGGCGCTGTTCTTGCAGGGGCTGTCGCCATCATCAGCTTCAATTGGTCGCAACCGGGCAACCCCAATATTGTTGCACCCACCATGGGTGGCCAACAATTCTGGACAGATGTGTACTATCATGTCGGCTGGCGCATTCAGCATAATCTGGTCACCGACCATTACCGCCTTCTGGACCCCGAAGATCACCGCCATGCCTGGGGCACCTATGATGAGTGCCTCACCCATTTTGCCACGCTGCGGTCGACGCTGAATCTTTCCTATGAAGACAAGCCGCTGGTTTTTCTGATTAAGGGGCTGGGTGGCATGGAGTCCAGCTTCCGCGGACTGCGGGCTGCGTTGGAGGACGAAGGCTATCACGTGGCCTATGTGGCTTATCCTTCCACCTGTCAGTCGATTGCAGACCATGCCAGCGATATCATACGTTTGCTCAACGGGCTTGAGGGTGTAAGCCATATCAGCTTTGTTGCCCACTCCATGGGCGGGCTGGTCATGCGGCAGGTGCTGGCGGAGCCGGCACCCTGGCGCGAAGGCAAAAAAGTCCGTGGTCTGGTGATGATCGGCACGCCAAACAGGGGGGCAAGCCTGGCAGAGATATTTGCCAAGAATGAGGCCTTCAGGGTTCTGACGACCGATGCCGGGCAGGACTTGCGGCCCACCAGTGTTGAAGCTTTGCCCGCTGTTACGCTGCGGCACTGCCTGATCATCGGGAGCACCAATGGTGGCAAGGGTACCAACCCGCTGATTAGCGTTGATGATGATGGTGTTGTCGGGGTCGGCGAAGCACAGATACCCGGCAGCGATGATATCTTAACCGTTGTCGGCGGATACCATCGCATGTTGCCGTCGCATGACCATGCGATAGCAGGGACAAAAAGGTTTCTCGCTGGCTATCGCTGTGACAGCCAACAGGAAACTTACTGAAACCAGATTATTGGTTGTCGCCTGGGCGGCAACCCTGCGCTGAAGGAGGGCTTTAGCCCTCGACGGCGGCCAGGTTCTCTGCGGAAGAGCGACCCTTATGGCCCTCTACCAGTTCATATGTCAGCTTCTGGCCTTCGGTCAGGGTCCGCATACCGGCCTTTTCAACCGCTGAAATATGCACAAAGGCGTCACTGCCGCCATCATCCGGTTCGATAAAGCCGTAGCCTTTTTCAGAATTGAACCATTTTACTGTGCCAGTCGTCATCTCTCGTTCCTCTAGCAGGACGTTTCTCTTAGCGATGAGTTATCATCACTTCTTGGTGTCGTTCACACTGTCGGGGTACCCACGGATGATCCTGCCAGCCCTGGACGCCACTCAAACAATTGCCGAACGCCACAATCATATGGGTGCGGTGACTGAAAAAGTCAATGATTTACAGGGTTTAGACAATTGTTGGCTTTATAAATTTACAATAATTCTAGTTTATGATTTGGAAGAAGACGCCACATTCGGTAGCAATAACAGTCGATTAACTGTTTTTTCATCTAATAGATATTTGTCATATTTGTTGGCTGCGTTGGCCAATTATTTTTTGGGTCAACGCTGTTTTCTTCGTGAAAAGGTGCTTTTTCGCGTCACCATGCTAAACAAGGTTGAGGACCACGCCGCACCATTCAAGGGAGTTGTCGGTAATCTTTAGCCCGGCATTGCGCGCGGCAAACAACACGGGTGCCCGTACAGGGGTGTGGATGTCGATGGCGGTCAGGCCTTCGCCTCGGTTACCCACTGCATCGACAAACCGAATTTCGCCATTGGCCAGCGGCAACACAGGCCCGCGAAAACCATCGCGCAACTCAATATCCATAATGGCGGCCCAGCGCTCTGCCAGTTTTGCCGGATCGGGAGACTGGATCTCTGCGCCGGTTATGCCGGTGGCATGTTGGATGTTGATATGCTTTTGCCAGTTGGTGCCGGCGGGCGGCCACAAGCCTTCGGGTTCGAAGGGCTGGTGGTGGTCAATCTCTAGGAATGTGCCGCCCGTGTCTGCCGGGTGCAACTGCATGATCCGCCCATCGACTTCTGGTCGTTCCCAGGCGACCCGCACCCTCTGGTTGGCGGCATTGGTTTCACAGGCATCCTGCGTGGTTTTATCCGGGCACTGGAAGATCAGCATATAGCCGCCATCCCCCTTGCGTTTTTCAAGGTAGCGTTCAGCCGTCGTGCCCTTTTGGGTTGGGCTGACAATCTCGATGAACTGGCTGCCGATGGCAGCAAGTGCATTCTTCAATCCGAATTTGGCCACGCCGTCGTCGCGAAAGCAGATGGGTGTTCCGAACATGGCTTCTAATTGGTCTATGGCAGGTTCCAAATCATAGGCGACGAGCGCGACCTGTCGTAGATACAGATCCATTCCGGTCTCCAGTGTTGTTACCCATAATGTGGGGGCATCAAGTCTTTTTGTCGACTATCTGATTAGGTGGGTATTGCCCTTGTTGGCGTGATCGCTAATCTCCTTCCCATGTCAGCGAATTCTGCATCTGAAAGCGGCTATCCGCCCACCTTCATTGTCAGTACCGGTCGGTGCGGGTCGACGCTTGCCTCCAGGCTGATGCGGATGCACCCGGACATTCTCAGTATTTCCGAGTTCTTCATGTCGCTTGCCTCCCGCGCCTTTGTGAAGAAAGCGCTGGATGGCGAAGAGCTATGGAAGCTGCTGACGGTGGCCCATGCGGGTGAAAAACTGGTGTTTAATCCCGAGGCGTTGGTTGATGAATTTCTCTATCCCTACAATGAGAATTCGGCGTTTAACCGCGATAATCTACCCCCCTTGCTGTTTGTCACCCTGCCGCACCTGACGGATGACCATGACGCCCTGTTTTTTGAACTGGAACCCATTTTGCGCGCCCGCCCGAAGGCGCCGGTGGGGGAACAGTTTGCCTTTTTGTTCAACTGGCTGCGGGTACGACTGAACAAGAAGATGTGGGTTGAGCGCTCTGGTGCGTCCCTGACATTTTTGCCGGTGTTGAAGGACATTTACCCAGACGCGCGCTTTGTGCATGTCTATAGGGACGGGCGGGACGTGGCCATGTCGACGGTCAACCATTCGCCCACGCGTCTCTATGCCCATGCGTGGAAGACGGCCAAACGTGTCGGCATTAATCCCCTTAAGCGACCTTTCCTTTTGGCTGAAACACCGATTGTCCCCATGTTCGAGTGGGCCGCTGTCAAGTTGATGGGGCTGGAGAAGAAGCTGAATACGCCTCTGCCGCCGCAGGAAACGGGCGCCTTCTGGTCCGACATGGTCAAGATCGGCCTGCAGAATCTGGCAGACATTCCTGAAGAGCGCTTGATGTCGCTGCGCTACGAGGACCTGGTGGTAAACCCACAGTCAGAACTTTCCCGGCTGATCAGTTTCATGGGGCCGGGGCTGGAAGATGATGCCTGGATGGCAGAAGCCAGTGCCCTGCCGCGTTACCGCGAGCCTGCCTGGAAACAGCTACCCGAAACAGAACAGGCAGCGCTGAACGCTGCCTGTGCCGAAGGGTTAGAGCTGTTGGGCTACGATATATAGGTGCCCCTGCGATGCGCTCGCTGTTGCAAATCAGCGTGAGGCCAGCCACGAGCAAGTGAATAGCCCTTGAGGCCACTTGCGAGAAGAGCGCGACTGCGCTCCGGCAATCGTTTGCCGCCCTGCCGGAGCATTTGTGTTAGCAAATCAGCGTGAGGCCAATACTAGTGCCGGAAATGCCGCATGCCGGTCAGGACCATAGCCAGGCCGGCTTCGTCGGCGGCGGCAATGACTTCCTCATCTCGGATGGACCCACCAGGCTGGATGACCGCTGTGGCACCAGCTTCGGCAATAATTTCAAGTGCATCGGCAAAGGGGAAGAAGGCATCACTGGCGGCGACAGATCCGGTGGTCAAGCTACCCTCCAGGCCTGCGGCCTCTGCTGCTTCAACAGCCTTGGAATAGGCAATCTTCGCGGAGTCCAACCGGCTCATCTGCCCGGCGCCAACGCCCATGGTCGCGCCATCCTTGGCGTAAACAATGGTGTTCGACTTCACATGCTTGCAAACGGTGAAGGCGAATAGAAGATCTTGCATTTCCTGGGCGCTGGGGGCGCGTTTGGTCACGACCTTCAGGTCGGCTTCGGTGATGCGGCCATTGTCGCGGCTCTGTAGCAGGTACCCACCGGCGACCGACTTCATGGTCATGCCCGGGTCATGCGGGGCAGGCAGGCTGCCGGTCAGCAGCAGGCGCAGGTTTTTCTTGGCGGCCAGGATTTCCTGGGCCCCCGCATCGGCATCGGGTGCGATGATCACTTCGGTGAAGATGTTGCTGATCTCTTCTGCGGTGGCTGCGTCCAGCGTCTGGTTCAGGGCAATGATGCCACCAAAAGCGCTTACCGGGTCGCACATCAGCGCCTTTTCATAGGCATCAACCAGATCGGTGCCGGTGGCCACACCACATGGGTTGGCGTGCTTGATGATGGCAACAGCTGCGGCATCTGCCGGGTCAAACTCGGCAACCAGTTCATAGGCTGCGTCTGTGTCGTTCAGATTATTGTAGCTGAGCGCCTTGCCCTGTACCTGGGTGGCTGTGGCAATACCCGGGCGCGGGTTGCGGGTGGTGTAGAAAGCGGCTTCCTGATGCGGGTTTTCACCGTAGCGCAGGGTTTCCTGCCGCTGGGCGGAAACGTTGAGGCGGTCCGGGAAGGTTTCGCCAAGTTGGTCGGCGAACCAGCTGGAAATGGCCGAATCATAAGAACCGGTGCGGGCATAGGCTTTAGCGGCCAGCTTCCGGCGCAGTTCCGGTGTGGTCGCGCCGTCATTCTCGCTCATGGCCTGTTTTACCGACTCATAGTCTTCAGCCTCAACAATCACGGTCACAAAGCCGTGGTTCTTGGCAGCAGAGCGGATCATGGCCGGGCCACCAATGTCGATATTCTCGATGCAGGTGGCAAAGTCGGCGCCGCTTTCGACGGTTTCTTCAAACGGGTAGAGGTTCACGACCAACAGGTCGATGGCACCAATGTTATGCTCGGTCATGGCATCGGCGTGCTTGTCGCGCAGCCCCAGCAGGCCGCCATGGACCTTGGGGTGTAGTGTCTTGACGCGACCGTCCATCATTTCAGGGAAGCCGGTATAGTCCGCCACTTCGGTAACAGCGATGCCCGCATCGGCCAGCATTTTGGCAGACCCGCCCGTAGAGAGGATTTCAACGCCGTTATCGGCAAGGAACTGGCCAAATTCAACCAGGCCGGACTTGTCGGAAACAGAAAGCAATGCGCGTTTGATGGGGGTGGAACTCATAAGACCTCTCTGGGTTCAGCTATTGGGCAGGCGTGACAGCAGCCAGCGGATGGTTGTCGGGTTTTCAGAGACGGTGCCATTGATGATGATCTGCTTGCACCGCTGCGGGTTGCCCCGCTCTCCAAGATAGACGCTCTCTTCTATCATCAGTCCGTTCATACATTCCAGTTGCCACTGGCTTCCGTCGGGTAAATGCAGGCTCACGGCGCCGCCGTCAACACTCATTTGGGTTTGTACAGACGGGTGCAGGTGAAAACGAATATCGTAGATGGTGGCCGAGCCTTTGCGGACTTTGGCGACTTTCTCCAGCGTGTCGATGCCAGCAAGTTCTGTACCGTCGCGGCGCAGGCGCAATTTGCGGCGGTGGCCCAGGCCCATCAACTCAGCATAGCCGTTGTGGAACACTTCAAGGCTGATCGTATCGCGCGCTTCATCGCGGGTAACCTTGACCTGTGAGGGCCTGCGGCCAATGCGCTGGTTTTCCAGAATGCTGCAGGAGTTTCGATTGTCCAGCACCAGGGTTGAATGGGCAGCCGTTGTGCGCGACACGTGCTGCCAACCCCCGCCGCCCAGCATTTCGCTGGCGCCGCAATTGGTGATCATCCGCTGGTCGCCCAGGCTTAACTCAAAACTCGCAAGTCCTGCATGAGCGTGGATACTCTGTTCTGCCGGTGGTGGGGCGCCGGCGTCCAATAGCAGGGTCATGGGCCCTGCAACCACACGTTGGAAGCCGCTATAGACGGCGCCACTCACCGGCTGGCCCGGCGCATTAGCGATATCCAGCAAGGTATCGAGCGTGTCGGCATCTTCTTCATAACTATTGTTGAACAGGGCGAGCCCGCCGTCCCCCATTCGGAAGAACCGCAGCATGGGGGCCAGTTGGTCGATGGCTTGCTGCAGTTTGGCCGGAATAGTCTCATTGGCTTCGCGCAAGGCGGTGTTCAGCCCAACCAACAGGCGTAACGCTTCGTATTGGTCCTGCGGGCTGCGGGTGACCAACCCGCCATCGGCGAGCACCTGCCGGTCGACTTCCCTGTTCAGGGCCGCCAGGCCTTTGCGCAGCCGAAGTTCCCCTTGCGGCAGGCAGAAACCGCTATAGACCAGCCCAACAGCGGCCACCAGGCGTGGCAGCCCATCTTCTGTGCGGTCGATGGAACGGGCTAAATGGCGTGCCTGGCGCGCCATGCTGTTCATAACCGCACTGTGATACACGAGGTCGCGGGTGCTGATAGCCATGGGCGCGTGTGTTAACCAGGCAATCAGCCGTCGGGCCAGAATATCTGGCCGCCAGGCGCTGGGGTGCCAGTGGTCGAAATCTTCCAACCACGATTTGACCATCGCTTCCACATGTCGTGTGGCGGCATCCAGCCCCATGGCGCGGAAATGACGTAGCCAGCCAAAACTGTTCAGTTCATCCAGCCAGGCCTGGCTTGGGGCGGCCAGCCGCCAAGGGTTGCCATTGGGGGCAGAAACCAATTGGCCTGCAAATTCAAACTGGCCCTGGAAGAGCGCATTGGCGGTATCCGGGTTACCGGGCCACAGCTCACGCGGTACATAGTCAATCTGCACCGGGTGGTAGCCACGCAGGATGCGCTGGTACAGGCTTGTGGCGTAAAAGGTGTCGTCCAGTTTTTGGCGGAAAGTGCGGGCGCGGCTGCGCGCAGGGTCAATCCAGGCGGGGCTGTGTGCGCGGCCTGCCATGACGCAAGCCGCCTATACTGATGTACCGCGCAGCCCGGCAATGTTCTGCCGGTACTGGTCGGGCCCGCCTACAAAGCTGGCGGTTCCAGCCACCAAAACATCTGCGCCTGCTTCAAGGGCCAATGGTGCGGTGTTCTGGTCGATGCCGCCGTCCGCTTCCAGGTCGATGGTTTTGCCGGTGGCGTCGATCATCTCGCGCAGGGTGCGGATTTTCTCCAGCTGGCTGTGGATGAATTTCTGCCCGCCAAAACCGGGATTCACGCTCATCACCAGCACCAAATCCAGCTCTTCAAGCACGTGGCGGACGACCTCGACCGGTGTGGCCGGGTTCAGCGATACGCCGGCTTTAACGCCATGGCTTTTGATATTCTGGATTGTCCGGTGCAGATGCGGGCCGGCCTCGGGGTGCACGGTGATGATGTCAGCTCCTGCATTGACGAAGTCTTCAATGAACAGGTCAATGGGCGAGATCATCAAATGCACATCGAATGGCTTGTCGGAATGGGGCCGCAGGGCTTTAACCACGCCTGGGCCTATCGTCAGGTTGGGCACAAAGTGGCCATCCATCACGTCGATGTGGATATAGTCGGCGCCGGCGGCGTCAATGGCGCGCACTTCCTCGCCCAGCTTGGAAAAATCTGCTGAAAGGATAGACGGAGATATACGGACAGACTGATGCATAGAGCGTCTGTACCAACTTGCCAGCGCCCCTGCAAGGGAACAAATGCCCTAGGTGGATTTGATCAGCCCTGCGGCGAAAAATCCGTCCATGCCGCCCGCGTCTGCAAGCATGGATGGCAGGGTCCGCAGGTCGCCTTCCGGGGTGATCATCTCGGGCAAAATATGCGCGTCTGATGGGGTGATTTGCTGGCGTTGCCAATCCGGGTTGTCAGCCAGAAACGCCTCGATCTGTGCGGCGCCTTCTTCAGGTTGCAGGGAACACACGCAATAGACCATCAGGCCGCCCGGGCGCACATAGCTGGCACAATGCGCCAGTAGCTTGGCCTGCAACGGCACCAGCTTGTCGACATCTTCCTGCCCTTTCAGCCAGGCGACATCAGGGTGCCGTCGCAATGTGCCGGTGGTCGAACAGGGCGCGTCCAGCAAGACGGCATCAACTGGTGCATCCGGAGTCCATTCTACCCCATCAGCCGTGATGATCTGTGCCTCAAGCCCTAAGCGGGTCATATTTTCCTTCAGGCGGGTCAGTCGATTTGCAGAGCGATCCACCGCGGTGACCTGTGCACCGGCTGCGGCCAATTGCATGGATTTGCCGCCGGGGGCGGCGCACATGTCGATAACATGTTGGCCTTTTACATTTCCTAGCAATGTGGCGGGCAGGCTGGCCGCGGTGTCCTGCACCCACCAGAGGCCATCACCATAGCCGGGCAGGTCTTCAATGCGCCCCCCGCTTTTGCGGCGCAGGCTGCCGGTAGGCAAAATGTCTGCGTCGAGTTCTTTGGCCCAATGCTCGGCGTCTTCACCCGGTTTGAGGGACAGATCGAGCGGCGGCTCGATGCTCTGGGTGGTTACAATGTCGGAAACAGCTTCGCCGCCATAGGCGCTTTCCCATGGCTCGAACAGCCAGTCGGGTAGGTTCTGGGTAGCGTCTTGTTTATGCAACAGGCGTTTGCCCTGGCGGGTCATGCGGCGCAGGACGGCATTTACCAATCCCTTGAAGCCGGCGGTGCGCTTGTCTTTTTGGCGGCCAAGCAGGTCGACCGAGGTGTTAATGGCGGCGTGGTTGGGCACGTCCATAAACAGTAATTGGGTGATGCCCAGCCGCAAGATGTGCCGTACCACGGTCATCCTCGGCGGCAGGGGTTTGCGCAGGCTGGTGTCAATCAGGTCATCGATACGGCCCAACTGGCGCAGGCAGGTGGCGACAAGTTGGCGCACAAAGGCGCGGTCGCGCGGGTGCATGTCGTCTGGCAGGGCGGCCAGCACCCGGTCGAGGTCCTGGTTTTTGTCGAGAATACGGCCAAGGGTGGCCAGTGCTGCTTCGCGGGCTTTATCCATGGCGATTGCCTAAACCCTGCTGACTGGTTTATCAAGGCGCCAGATTGTTTTTGAAAGATCACCATGTCGACGGACAAGCAGAAACAGAATGCCGAAAACGCCCTGCGCGAAGCCAAAGAGCGCCGCGCGCGGGAAGAAGAACAGGCGCGCAAGCGGGCCAAAGAAGTTGGCGGGCGTGAAGGCCCGGAAGCCACTCGCTTTGGCGACTGGGAAAAGAACGGCATCATCAGCGACTTTTAGCGCGCGCTTCCCGAATCCTTGTCTTTCAGGTTAGGCTGCTCTTTCAATTCAGTCATGAAGGGGGAGTAACCATGACAGCTTTGCCACTTACCAGCCTGGGCACCATTTTGATGGTGCTGTTGACGTTTTATTTCAGCATTCGTGTGGGCCGCATGCGCGGCAAGGTGCTGGCCCCGGCCACCTCGGGTGACCCGGAATTCGAAAAAGCCTTTCGCATTCACTACAACACCATCGAGCAGCTCATCTTGTTCCTGCCGATGCTGTGGCTCTCCGTCGGCTATTTCGGCGATACGGTTGGCGGTGCGCTGGCGCTGGTGTGGCTCATCGGCCGCCTCATGTATATGAGCACCTATCAGAAAGATCCCACGAAACGTACGCCGGGCGTGTTGTTGACCCTGGCCCCGCTGGCCGTCGCCACCGTCGGGGCGATTATCCCCTTGGTGCAGATGGTTCTCTGAACCGGCGCACTCTTAGCGGTTCATCCTGTTCTCGATCAAATCATCGACCACGGTGGGGTCGGCGAGGGTCGAGGTATCGCCCAGGTTTGAGAAGTCATCTTCGGCGATCTTGCGCAATATGCGCCGCATAATCTTGCCAGACCGGGTCTTTGGCAGGCCCGGTGCCCATTGCAACAGGTCTGGCGTGGCGATGGGGCCAATTTCCTTGCGCACCCACTTTACCAGCTCGGCGCGTAACTCGTCCGTGGCTTCCACGCCTGCATTCAGGGTCACATAGGTGTAGATGCCCTGGCCCTTGATGTCGTGCGGATAACCAACAACGGCGCTTTCGGCCACAAGGTCATGGGCGATGAGCGCGCTTTCCACCTCGGCGGTGCCCATGCGGTGGCCGGACACGTTGATGACATCATCCACCCGGCCGGTAATCCAGTAATAGCCGTCTTCGTCGCGGCGGCAGCCATCGCCGGTGAAATAATTGCCTTTATAGGTGGCAAAATAAGTATCGATAAAGCGCTGGTGGTCACCATAGACCGTGCGCATCTGCCCGGGCCAGCTGTCGGTCAAAATCAGGTTGCCTGAGGTTGCGCCCTCCAGCAATGCGCCCTCGGCATCAACCAGGGCGGGCTTGATACCAAAGAAGGGCTTGGTGGCGGAGCCGGGCTTCTGGGCAATCGCACCGGGCAGGGGGGTAATCAGGATGCCGCCGGTTTCCGTCTGCCACCAGGTGTCGACAATGGGGCAGCGGCTGTCGCCCACCACGCGGTGGTACCACAGCCAGGCTTCCGGGTTGATGGGCTCACCCACCGAGCCCAACAGGCGCAGGCTTGCGCGCGATGTTTTCTTTACCGGCTCTTCGCCTTCGCGCATCAGGGCGCGCAGGGCGGTGGGCGCGGTGTAGAAGATGTTGACCTGGTGTTTGTCGACCACCTGCCACAGGCGCGAGGCATCGGGGTAGGTTGGCAGGCCTTCAAACACAAGCGTGGTCGCGCCATTCGCGAGTGGGCCATAAACGATATAGGAATGGCCGGTGACCCAACCCACATCGGCGGTGCACCAGTAGATGTCGCCATCGTGATAGTCGAAGACATATTGATGCGTCATCGACGCATAGACCATATAGCCGCCGGTGGTGTGCAGCACGCCCTTTGGCTTGCCGGTAGACCCAGAGGTGTAAAGGATGAAGAGCGGGTCTTCCGCGTTCATTTCCTCGACCGGGCAGTCGGCCGAAACATTGGCGGCGGCGTCTTCATACACAACGTCACGGCCCTCTGCCATGGCAACATCGGCGCCGGTGCGGGTAACGACGATAACCGTGTCGACGTCGGGGCAGCTTTCCAGTGCAGCGTCGGTATTAGCCTTTAGCGGGATAGCCCGGCCCCCACGAACGCCTTCATCTGTGGTGATAATGCACGTGCTTTCACAGTCGAGAATGCGGCCCGCTAATGCTTCTGGCGAAAAGCCACCAAAGACCACCGAATGAATGGCTCCAATGCGGGCACAGGCCAGCATCGCGTAGGTGGCCTCGGGGATCATCGGCATATAGATGGTGACGCGGTCACCTTTTTGGACGCCGCGTTCCTTCAGCACATTGGCAAAGCGCGAGACATGCTCGAGCAACTCGGCATAGGTAATGTGGGCAGAATCGGCCGGGTCGTCGCCTTCGAAAATAATGGCTGTCTGGTCGCCACGGGTGGGCACATGCCGGTCGACGCAGTTGTAGCAGGCGTTCAGAGTGCCATCTTCGTACCACTTGATGGAGACATCGCCTTCATAGGAGACATTCTTGACCATGTTGTAGGGTTTGATCCAGTCGATCCGCTTGCCATGCTCGCCCCAGAACCCTTCCGGGTCATTGATGGAGTTGGCATACATCTCTTCATAGGTATCGCTGTTTACCAGCGCGCGGTTGGACCATTCGTCAGAGACGGGAAAAAGCTGATCGTCAGACATGGGATCTTCCTGAAAGTCGAAGTGTAGGTATTGGCCGGATGATACGAAGCTGCCCGGGCTTACTCAACAATGATATTGCCGTCTTCCAGCCGCAGGGCAACGGGGATCAACCACTTGTCCAGGCAGGGCCCGGCGGTGCATAGCCCGTCTTCTATCCGAAAGTAGGCGGCGTGGTTCATACAGAACAGGGCCGTGCCATCCCGGTCCAGGAATTTGTTGGGCGCCAGATTCAGCGGCAGGCCAACATGGGGACAGGTGTTTTCATAGGCAAAGAAGTCATCCCCCCGGCGTTGGATGAAGACCTCCAGCCGCCAGGTGCCTTTTTTGTACGTAAACGTCTTGGCCTTGCCGTCGGCAATATCATCCAGGCGGCATAGCACGTCGCCAGCGGCCGGGCCGCCATCGACAGTGGTGAGGGAAAGGGCCTCCGGGCGCGGATCCGGCTGGCGGGCCATGGGCGCTAGTCGCCCTGCGGCGCCAGCTTGCCCAGGAACATGTTGACGGCGGTGACTTCCAGGCTGCCAAACACACCTTCCTTAAAGTAAGGGTCACCTTCGGCAAGCGCGCGGGCGGCGTCCATGCTGTCGGCTTCCACAATCAGTGTGGAACCGCAGGGCTTTTCATCGGCATCCAGCAGCGGGCCTGCCAGGATGACCCCGTCGCCTTTTTCGGCCCAATAGTCGAGATGCGTGGGGCGCACCTGCATCCGGTGGTCCAGCCCGTTGGGTTTGTCTTTCGCGTAGATGACGAATTGCATGGTGTGTCTCCAGGTCTCTTTTTCTGGTTTGCGGTTCAGGCCGTCTCAATAACAAAGGGGCGGGCCAGCAGGGCCTCGATTTCTTCGGCAACAGAGGCATCGTGGTGCAGCACCCGGTTCATCGCCAGGCAGATGGGCATATCGATGTCGTTTTCCTCCGCCAGCCGGGCAACGGCCTTGGCGGTGTGGACGCCTTCGGCGACAGATTTGCGGGTGGACATGACCTCTTCCAGTGTTTTGCCCTCACCCAGTGCTTTGCCCAGCGACATGTTGCGGGACTGGGTCGACCCGCAGGTCAACAACAGGTCCCCCAGGCCAGACAGGCCCATCAGGGTCTCTCGGCGGCCGCCTTTCATGTCGCCCAGGCGCATGATCTCGGCCAGCCCACGGGTAATCAGCGCGGCCGCCGTGTTGTCGCCCAGCTCTGCCCCGGCGACGATGCCGGCGGCAATGGCCAGCACATTCTTGACGGCCCCACCGATCTGGGCGCCGATAATGTCGTCGGTCAGGTAGGGGCGGAAGCGGCTGTGCCCCAGCATGTTGGCGAGTGATTCTGCCAGGGCATCGTCAGCACAAGCCAATGTCAGCGCGCTGGGCTTGTTCTGGGCTACCTCCGCGGCAAAGGTCGGGCCGGAAAGAACAGCGATGGGATTTTGCGGCGCGACCTCTTCGAGAATATCGCTCATCAATTCCAATGTAGAGATTTCAATCCCCTTGGAGCAGATGATCAGGGGCACATCTGGCCCAGCGGCGGCACATACCTGGGTGCCCACTGTGCGCAGATGTTGCGCCGGGCTGACAAGCATCAGCGCATCGCAGCCAGCCATGTCTGCTATGTCGTTTGTTGCGCGAATGGTTGGGTCCAAGGCAATGCCGGGCAGGAAGGTCGTGTTTTCGTGGGATGTGTTGATCGCATCTGCGACCTCGGGCTCCAATGCCCAGATACGCACGTCGCTTGCCGTGCGTGCTGCACTTGCTGCAAGCGCCGTTCCCCAGGCGCCGCCGCCGATTACCCCGATTTTACCTGTTGCCATGATGAGCTAGCCTCCTGTGTGCCGATCATGCCAACAACAGGGCTATTTGCAACCCTTTCATTCCATTGGATAATTCCCCAAGGGGTGCACGAAACCCGCAGAAAACCGGGCAATACGGGCTCATTTAGTAAATATTGAGTTGAATATTCAGCATTTCATTCTTATTGTCCGACCATGGCTTTAAAGACTGAAAAACTCGACGAAATTCGCCAGAAAATCATCGATTCCGCGGCCCAGCGGTTTCAACGGTTTGGCTATGGCAAAACCAATGTCGCTGAAATCGCCTGCGATTGTGGCATGTCTGCAGGTAATCTGTATCGCTATTTCAAAAACAAGTCGCAGATTGCCGAGGCCATTATGCGGATGTCGCTGGACAGCACATTGGCAGAGTTGAAGTCTGTTCTTGATCTGCCCGATATTACAGCGGCCAAACGGCTGGAAGAATTCTTTCTGCAGGAGCTTTACTTCACCCATCACCAGCTGAACACCTATCCGACGCTTCTTGAGCATGTTCGCGACCCCAATGGCAGCGGGCCCATGTTGGGGGAAGAATATTTGGAGGCTTCGCGGGTGCTGTTGGTTCAGATTTTGTCCATGGGTGTTGAACAAGGTGAATTCCAGATCGATGATCTGGAGGAAACGGCTAAAACCATCCAGGCTGCGACCTTGAAGTTCCGCTATTCCCAGCTGCATACGGACCAGACGCTCGAAGAGTTGGAGCCGTCTGCCCATGGGGTGATCAACCTCATTCTGCGGGCGCTGTCGACCTCGACAGAAAGCGAAAATAGCGTCGCCGCCTAAAAAGGCTAAAAATTCCATCTTTTTTTGAGATTCTAACCCTTTGATATCGTGCGGGTTTTCGCACTGGCGCCATATTTCTGTAATGAAAATTGAAAAAAATGAAAAAAATTCATTGTTTTTCTTTTGAGGGTCCCCATATCAGGCCTGTCGGGACGAAACGGAACATGTTGTTCCCCAAAATGTCCCCCAGGAATTCGGGCCATATCGGCCGAGCCGGGCATCGACACAGGAGTTGAAAATGACCGAAGCAGTGAAGAAAAGCATCATCCGCAACCGCAATGAAAGCCTTGTTGGCGACATCGCCGGTGGCATGCTGGCCGTCGTTCTGGTTGCTATCCTCGTCTAAGAACGGATTGCCCGGCCCTAGGCCTTGACCCCCGCGCCAATGGCGGCAGGGGCGTCCGGGTCCAGCGGCCAACGGGCGCGGGCGGGCGTGTCCAGGCTGTCTTGCAGCCCACGTGACAGACGCTCCACCCCAGCCCAGGCAATCATTGCCGCATTGTCCGTACACAGGGCAATCGGCGGGCAGGCAAGGTTAAACCCCTTGTGGGCGCATAACGCCCCCAACCGCCCCCTCAGATATTGGTTGGCTGCAACACCCCCGGCAATAACCAGTGACGGCGCCCCCTCAGCCAATGCTGGTGATGCTGGGTCATAATCCCCGGATGCAGGGTTTTTCATGTGTGAGTTTCCCCCTGCGTCCAACGCATCCCTCCCAGGGTGCTGGGGTCGGTCGTCCCCTGCTTGTCCCAGCGGGTTCTGACCGGCCCCTTCTGATTCAGAAGCCTTCCGCTGGAAAATATCCATCGCGCGCTTTGTGCGGTTTTCAAGCACGTCTGCAACGGCGGCCTGGAAGGAAGCACACAAATCAGCCTTGTCATTCTCTGTGATATCAGCGCCCAGGCTTTCTGCTGTTCGGGTGACAGCTGTCTTCAGTCCGGAGAAAGAAAAGTGACAGTCTGGTCTTTTCAGTAGAGGTCTTGGCAGATTGAACCTTGAAGCATTCCCCTCCAAAGCTGTTTGCTCAACAATGGGTCCGCCGGGGTAGCCCAGGTCCAAAATCTTGGCGGTCTTGTCATAAGCCTCGCCGACGGCATCATCAATGGTCGTACCCAGCCGCTCAAACTTTCCAACATCATGAACAATCAGCAATTGGCAATGTCCGCCAGACACCAGCAACAGCAAATAGGGAAAGGCCAGCTTTTCGGTAAGCCGTGCGGTTAGCGCGTGGCCTTCCAGATGGTTGACGGCGGCAAAGGGTAGCCTGTGCACATTGGCAATGGCCTTGGCGCTCATGAGCCCAACCATAACCCCGCCAATAAGCCCCGGCCCAGCGGTTGCTGCAACGCCGCCCAAATCTGAATAGCCTAGCCCGGCCTGGCCCATGGCTTCGCTGATCAGGTCGCGCAAGTGGTGAATGTGGGCGCGCGCTGCAATTTCTGGCACCACGCCGCCATAGGGGCGGTGGTCATCAAGCTGGGATAGGATGACATTGGCCAAAATGTTACCGTCCGGCGCCACGACGGCAGCGGCGGTTTCATCGCAGCTTGTCTCAATGCCCAGTACCGGCCCTGCCAGGGTCATGCTGCTTCGTCCTTTCGGCCTTCCTATCGTCGGCTGCACTTGTTATAGCGGGGCCTATGACGAATGACACCTCTTCCGCGGGCAAAATCCGCATCGGTACGCGGGGCAGCCCCCTGGCGCTAGCCCAGGCGCACCAGGTGCGCGTCCAGTTGGTCGCCGCGCATGATGGTCTGTCGCACGATGATGTTGAGGTTATAAGCCTGTCCACGAAGGGCGACCGGATCCAGAACCAGGCGTTGACGGAGTTAGGCGGTAAAGGCCTCTTTACCGCCGAGATTGAACAAGGCCTGCTTGATGGCTCACTGGACCTTGCCGTGCATTCCATGAAGGACGTACCCACCCAATTGCCGGACGGCCTTGCCATGGCCGCTTATCTGAAGCGGGAAGCTGTAGAAGACGTCTTCCTATCGGACAAAGCATCCAGCCTGGCAGACCTGCCAGAAGGCGCAGTTGTCGGCACCGCGTCCTTGCGGCGGCAGGCGCAGATTTTACATCACTGGCCGCATCTCAAGGTCACGACCTTTCGCGGCAATGTCCAAACCCGCCTGAAGAAATTGCGGGAAGGCGAGGTTGACGCCACCATGTTGGCGCTTGCCGGGTTAAATCGTTTGGGCTTGTCAGAGCTGGCAACGCAGGTCGTCCCCATCGAGACCATGTTGCCCGCTATTGCCCAGGGCGCTATCGGGGTAGAAACCCGGAGCGAAGATGCGGCAACTCAAGCACTGCTTGCCCCTCTTAACGAGACGTCGACGGAAATTTGCGTGCAGGCGGAACGGGCCTGTCTGGCAAGGCTCGATGGTTCATGCCGTACGCCCATTGCCGGGTTGGCAAGCCTGGATGGCGATACATTGTCTTTGACGGCGCAAATCCTGTTGCCCGATGGCACCGAAATGCATGAGGAAACCCAAACTGGTTATGCCACCGCACCCGAAGCGTTGGGTGAAGCCGTTGGCGACGCGCTGCTTTCCCGCGCCGGGCCGGACTTTTTGAAACACGGCTAGTGCCATGCGTGTGCTGATCACCCGCCCGGAGCCTGATGCGTCCAAATTGGCGGGCCAGCTGCGTGCACTTGGCCATACGCCAGTTCTCGAGTCCTTGTTGTCCATCACTTATGAGAAGGGTGCACCTGCCGAGCTGTCAGGTGTTCAGGCGGTATTGATTACCAGTGCCAACGGTATCCGTGCTCTGGCACAGCGCACCGCGGAACGCGCCCTGCCCGTATTATGTGTCGGGGCTGCTAGTGCAGATGCCGCCCGGGAGGAAGGCTTTACAGATGTACGCTCGGCAGACGGTGATGTGCATGCGCTGGAGGCTTTGGCGCAACAACGCTGTGTGCCTGAAAACGGCCCGCTCTTGCACGTGGCTGGCACAGTTGTGGCGGGCGACTTGGCAGGCGCCTTGACGAAGGCCGGTTACAAGGTCGACCGACAGGTCCTCTATGCGGCCCAGGTCAGCGATGAACTGACGTCAGAGGCCCGCGCCGCGCTTGAAAGTGGGGGGGTCGATGCTGTTCTGCTGTTTTCTCCTCGGACCGCAAAAACATTTGCCAAATTGGTCTGCGATGCCCATTTGGAGGGTGCATGCGAGGGGCTTCGCCTGTTATGTCTTAGTCAGGCAGTCGCAGCAGAGCTTGGTGCTCTTTCCGGGGCTGTTTTACAGGTCGCCAAAACGCCCGATGAGGCAGCGCTTCTGGAACTACTGACCTGACAATTCGCCCGACAGTCGGCAAAATGGTGAGTGATGGCTGAAGAAGAAAACGTCATTATCGATGTCACACCCGAAGAGGTGGCCGATGCTGCATCAGATAATGGTGCGGCGTCCGACGATACGGCGCCGAAAGCCTTACCCAAATCGACGAAGAAATGGCCACTGATAAGTAGTCTTGTGGTTGTGCTCATCATTGCCGGTTTTGCAGCGGGTACCATTTGGGGCCCCGGCTGGGCACAGATGTTGGGCCTGCAGCAAGCCCCAGCGACCAATACTCAACAATTGAACGCGCTCTCTGCGGAGTTGGAAGCGTTGCGCCAACGGCTGGACGCGTCGGAGGCGCGTGCCGACGATATTACCGCCAACATTTCAGAACAGATAACAGCACCGGTCCAGGAACCTGTCGATTTAACACCGCTGGAAGAGAAACTTGCGGCCATGGACTCCCGGCTCAAAGGTCTGGAAAGCCAGTTCGTGCCATTGATTGATAACAACAGCACGGACGCCTTGAAATCCCGCGCCAACAGCCAGCAGGAACGGCTGGATGCCATGGCAGATCGGCTTTCTGCCCTGGAAGCACGGTCCGGTCAGCAGGCTGCCGCCCTCGACACCATCAATCAGGATGCCCTGGCCGGGTTGGAACAGGGTGTATTGGCTTTGGCGGTTTCACGGCTACAGGCCGCTGTGGAATCTGGTGGCGCATTTCTGGCGGAGTTGAATGCGGTTGAGCAACAGATCGCGCGGCAACCGTCGCCCTCATTGTCGGCTGTTGACGCCATTCGGCAACTGAAAACGCAGGCCATTGACGGTGTGCCAACGCTGGCTGGCCTGCAGGCCGAAGCAGCGGGTGCATTGGAAGAGATCATCGTTGAACCCATTGCTGGCCCAGAACCCGCAGAACCTGGCAGCTGGTGGGAAGACGCCTGGTCTTCGCTGACGGACGGCATCAGCATTCGTCGCTTGGATGAAGAACCCGATGCGACACCTGTCGTAAGTACCCCGCTTGATAATTTTGAAAGTGTGCTGGCCGGAGGCGATGTGTCCGCCGCGCTGGAGGCCATGGCAACGCTGAGTGCTGAACAACAAGAGGCTTTGAACACCTGGCGCGGGCGGGCTGAACAACATCTGGAAGCGGCAATGGCCTTGCCGGCGCTGCAGGATGCAGCCGCAGAATAAACAGAAGATTGAAGACCAAATGAGTACATCATCCTTTCCCATCTCTCCCGATTTTGAGGCCGCCCGTGCGCGTGTTGCCGCTGATCCGGAAGCCTTCTGGGCTGAGGCCGCAGAGGCCATCCATTGGGAAAAGCGTTGGGACACGGTGTTCGATGACAGCAATGCGCCCCTGAGCCGCTGGTTCACCGGGGCCGAGGTCAATACGTGCTATAATTGCCTCGACCGGCATGTCGACGCCGGGCGCGGTGACCAAGACGCGCTGATATACGAAAGCCCCGTCACCGGCAAGACAGAGCATTTCACCTATGAGGCCCTGTTGGCGCGCGTCGCCAAGGTGGCGGGCGGGCTCGTTGAACTGGGTGTCGGCAAAGGCGACCGGGTCATCATCTATATGCCCATGGTGCCGGAGGCGATCATCGCCATGTTGGCTTGTGCGCGCATCGGCGCGGTACATTCCGTTGTGTTTGGTGGTTTTGCCTCCAACGAATTGGCGACGCGGATCAATGATGCCGAACCCAAGGCCATTCTCTCTGCGTCTTGCGGGATAGAGCCGGGCCGGGTGGTCGAATACAAGCCCCTGTTGGATGAAGCCATTGAGCTGGCCACCGCCAAGCCCGACCATTGCGTTATTCTGCAGCGGCCCGAGGCTGAAGCTTCTATGATTGAAGGCCGCGATTTGGACTGGGTTGCCTTTGAAGATGCGGAGGAGCCGACCGGCTGTGTCACTGTGGCGGCGACCGACCCGCTTTACATCATCTATACGTCCGGTACGACAGGCGAGCCCAAAGGCATCGTCCGCGATAATGGCGGCCATTTGGTGGCGCTGTCCTGGTCGATGCAGAATATTTATGGCGTGGCCCCGGGTGAGGTGTTCTGGGCGGCGAGTGATGTCGGTTGGGTCGTCGGCCATTCCTACATTTGCTATGGGCCGTTGCTCCATGGCTGCACGGGGATATTGTTTGAAGGCAAGCCCGTTGGCACACCGGATGCCGCCACCTATTGGCGGATTATTGAACGCCATGGCGTCACCACCATGTTCACCGCCCCCACAGCGCTGCGGGCCATCAAGCAGCAGGACCCGGATGGTGAACTGGTCAAGCAGTTCGACCTTTCGGCCTTTCGTGTGCTTTATGTTGCTGGTGAACGGGGCGACCCAGATACCATCGCCTGGTCGGAGCAAGTGCTGGGCGTGCCTATCATTGATCATTGGTGGCAGACGGAAACCGGCTGGCCGATAAACGCGAATTGTGCAGGCCTTGGGCTTTATCCGGTGAAACACGGCTCACCGGGTAAAACCGTGCCGGGCTTTGATGTGCATGTGGTAGATGAAGGCGCCCAGCAGGTAGGCCCCAATGAAACGGGTGCCATTGTCGTCAAACTGCCGTTGCCGCCGGGCTGCTTGCCGACCCTTTGGGGGCATGACGACGCCTATATCGAGAAATATCTGACGGACTATCCCGGCTACTACAAAACCGGTGATGCTGGTTTCATTGATGAGGATGGCTATCTCTTCGTGATGAGCCGGACCGACGACATCATCAATGTGGCAGGCCATCGCCTGTCGACGGGGGCGATTGAAGAAGTGCTCGCCAGCCATATCGACATTGCCGAAGTTGCCGTCTTTGGTGTGGCAGACAAGCTTAAGGGCCAGGTACCGCTGGGCTTGGCGGTGTTGAAAGCGGGTGTGAATCGCGACCCATCAGAGATCACTACCGAAATGGTGCAGATGGTGCGCGAACAAATTGGCCCGGTGGCCGCCTTCAAAACGGCAGGGATTGCAGCCCGTCTACCCAAGACGCGGTCTGGCAAAATCTTGCGGGGGACCATGCAGAAAATTGCTGATGGTGAAGCCTATGCCATTCCCGCCACCATCGATGATGTTGATATCCTTGATGAAATTGAAACAACGGTGCAGCCACTTGGCTACGGCAACGGGCCGGGTCCGCTGGCGCCCAAAGGTAGCGGAGGGGCTGCCTGATGCTTCGCCTCGCCCTTTATGTTGTGATTATTGCAGCCCTCGCTATTGGCGCTGTCTGGCTGGCGGATAATCCGGGCGAGGTTTCTATCAATTGGCGTGGCTATGTTATTGAGCTGTCGGTCATCTGGTTGGCGCTAATTGTCTTCATGCTGATGGTTGCCACCGCTGCTGTGTCGCGTCTGTGGCGATGGATTCGCAAAGGCTACCGCGAACAGCGCAAGATGGCCCGTTACGAGAAGGGCCTGGACGAGCTGGGCTGGGGCCTCGGGGCGCTGATGGCCAATGATGGTGCCCGTGCCCGCCGCCATGCAGACAGCTTTGCCCGCTTGGTGGGCGATGTCCCGCTTAGCCACATATTGCAGGGGCAGAGTGCGCTGCTGCTGGAAGATCATGAAGGGGCAAAGCAGCACTTTCAGGCCCTGGAGACCGACAAGCGCACCAAACCCCTGGCGTTACGTGGCTTGTTGGAAATTGCTGAAGATACCGGTGATACCGAAGCCATTTATGCGCTATCTGAACAGGCGCAGACGAGCGCACCCAAGGCAGGCTGGTCGCAGCGGCCTTTTGTGGAGGCAGCTATTGCCCTGGGGCGCTGGGATGGTGCAGCCAAGGCACTGCGCGCGGCCATTGCCCAGGGTCATCTGGATGCCGACGAAGGCAGGCGCATGCAGGCGATGGTATCGCTTTGCCGGGCACGGGATGCTGACAGCCCGGATATTGCCCGCCGCCATGTGAACGAGGCCCTGAAGTTCGACCCCGGCCTGGTGCCAGCAGCCGTTTTGGCGGCCAAGCTGGCGCATGAAAAGAAGCGGTACCGCCGGGCGCAGCGCATCCTCAAACATGCCTGGGTACAGGGCCCCCACCCCGATTTGGTGGAGGCCTTTGTCTCTCTGCGCGCCAAGGAAAGCGCGGCCCAGAGTTATAAGCGGGTTAATCAGATGGTGGGGTCAGACGACCCGCAACCCGAAACACTTTATGCTCAGGCAGTCTATGCCTTGCGGGCGGGACTAACAGGCCCGGCACGCGGGCATTTGCGCGCGATGGCCGAATTGTTGCCGCAACAACGGACCTATCAACTTTTAGCCGATGTTGAACTGGCGGCTGGAGACGCCCAGGCCGCACAAACGGCCAAGGACCGCATGGCGACCGCTATGCCGGACCCGGTCTGGCACTGCACTTCCTGTGGGCAGGAGCATTTCTCGTGGCAGATTACCTGCGCCGATTGCAGCGAGTTTGCCAGCGTTGTCTGGGCGCCGCTGAAGCGAAAGGCGCCCTTAGTGGCCTTGCCGCCGGAACTGGCAGATCAGTCAGCCGACGAGGAAGCGGATGATGATGAGGTGATGCTGCTGACGGACGAGGCAGAAGAACCCAAGCCGCCGGAAAAGCCCTAGCGGATCCCCTGGCCGTCATCGACCTTCACAAAACTGCCTGTTACGCATTCTGACGACGGCGAGACGAAATAGAGCAAGGTGCTGTCCAGCTGGGCTGGCTGGCCCAGCCGTTTGCGCGGAAAGTTCTGGGTAATATCGCCAACACGCTCAAGCATGCCGTCCATCATCTCTGACGAAAACGCGCCGGGGGCGATGGCGTTTACATTGATGTTGTAGCGCGCCCATTCCACCGCCAGGGCTTCTGTCATGCGGATAATGCCCGCCTTGGTGATGGAATAGAGCGCGGCCCCATTGCCGTCATAGCGGAAGGCGCCGACGGAGGAGATGTTTACCATCCGCCCCGGTTTTTCTTCATCAATCAGTCGTTTGGCCACTTCGCAAGAGAGCACATAGGGCCCGCGTAAATTGGTATCGAAAACGCGGTCAATCAGGTCGAGCGGCATTTTGTGGGCGCGCTGGGCATCAGGAATACCTGCATTGTTGACCAGAATAGTTACTAACCCGAGTTTTTCTTCCACCGCAGGCACAATATTCATGATGCTGTCGGTATTGGTCATGTCGAGATGGAACGAAGCACATTCCCCGCCAAAGGCACGAGTTTCCTCTTCCAGCTCGGCCAGCCGGTCGGTACGGCGGCCTGTCAGCGCCACCTTGGCACCGCATTTGGCCAGTACGAGGGCAAAGCGTTTGCCCAGCCCGGCAGTGGTGCCGGTGACCAGGGCAACCTCACCACTCAGGTCCGTGTTGAAATTGGGCAGGTCAAAATCCTGATCGCTCATCGAGTTTCCTTACTAAGAGGGGCAGTGTCTACAGGCTTCGAGCCAGTTCGGCCCCTTCATGAATGGCCGACATCATGGAGTTGCGGCCTTTGACGTCACCGACCAGATGCATGGACCGGTTGGTGTTCATCAGGGCTTCTGCCAGTTCGCGGTTGGGCTCGTTATAGGACACCAGCACAACGGTTTTGGCCTCCAGCGTTCGCACACGGTCGGTAAACAACACGCCGATGTCGACGCTGTCTTCGCGCACTTCGCGCAGGTAATGCCCGCCAATAAAGTCGAAGTCTGAGGACATCAGGCGTTCACGCGCCGCCCCGGCTGTCACCGGTGGGTAAGGCGTATTCCCGGCCATGGCCTCGGTGCGGGAAACGAGCGTAACATGGACGCCCGCCTTCAGCAGCACATCGGCGACCGACAGGGCCTCAAAGGTGCCGGTATCATCAAAAATAACCGCAGGCCCCTCAATATTCGGAGTCTGGCCCACCCCGAACAGCGACCAGGAATTATGAACATGCGGCAGGTCGTGGCCCTTGATGGGGTCAGCTGGCGTTGAAAGCTGGAAGCCGTCATCCCGCGGTGTGGTGCCTGTGGCGATAATGATCTCGTCGGGTGAAATTTCATTGACCATGTCGGCATCAACATAGGAATTCAGGCGAATGTCCACGCCAAGGTCCTGGATTTCCTCTGCCAGATATTGGGTGATCGTGCCCAAATCTGCCCGGTGCGGGGCACTGGCGGCCAGGGCTACTTGACCACCGAGCCTGCGGCCAGCTTCATGCAGTTCTACATTATGGCCGCGCAGGGCAGCGGTGCGGGCGGCTTCCATACCGGCCGGGCCGCCACCAACGACAAGCACCTTCTTGGCGCTTTCGGTCGTGTCATTTGGCTCGAAGCTGATGTCTTTTTCGCGGGCTGCAGACAGGTTCACCACACAGCTGAGTGTGCCGCCGCTCATCACCCGGCCAACGCAACCCATATTGGAGCCAACGCAGGGGCGGATTTTGTGTTCTTCACCGCGCTTAGCCTTGTTGACCAGTTCCGGGTCGGCAATCAGCGCGCGGACCATGGAGACCATATCGGCCTCGCCACTGCCAACGATGGAGCTCGCGTGATCCATGGTCATGATGCGACCCGTGACAATGCGCGGCTTGGTAATAAAGGGCGTGATTTTCTTGTTGGGGATCATCTCAATCCCCAGCGGGTCGTCTGACGGGGCGATCAGCTTGTGGAAGCGCCAATAGGCGCCCATATGCAGCGATACATAATCGACCAGCGGGTCAACGACCTTGGCGATCTCGGCATTGTCTTCGGCTGTCAGGCCGCCGGGGACATAGTCTTCGTTCGGGATGCGCACACCGACCACAAAGTTGGGGTCTGGCACCTCGGCGCGCACGGCGGCAATCACCTCAAGCAGGAAGCGCATGCGGTTCTCGAAGGAGCCGCCATAGTAGTCTTCACGCTTGTTCAGGGCGGGCGACAGGAATTCGTGGATCAAATAGCCAGAGGACGCATGAATATCGACCCCATGCATGCCCGCTTCACACAGGCGGCGGGCCGCAGAGGCAAAAGCGCCGACCATGTCGTCGATCTGCGTTTTGGTCATCTCGAACGGCATGACATTACCCATGGGATTAGGCACGGCGCTCGACGACCATGCCTCGCCATCCGGCCCCATGGCGGTAGCGCCGGGATAGTAGATCTGTTGAAACAGCTTCATCCCGTGGGGTTCTATGGTTTCGACCAGTTTTTCGTAGAAGGGCTTGCAGTCATCGGACCATAGCGGGATACGACCGGGTGCATGGGCATGCACACTGGTGGCCTCCAGGGTTGACATGCCAACCCCGCCTTTGGCGCGGGCTTCGTGATAGGCAATCAGGTCATCGCCAAACAAAAGCGTGCCATGGGGTGCACGGACAATTCGGTTGGGGATCGTGACCCCGCCGACCTGGATAGGCTGAAAGATATTGTCGTATTGTCCCATGGTTCCCTCCCCCGGTTATGGTGCGCACAGCATATCGTGCGGTCCGCATGCTGGCAAAATATCCTTGGCAGGACTACCCCCCGAATCCGAGAGGCAGGGCGGGTGCGTCCGAGGCGCGCGGTACATATTGGTCTTGTGTACAAGTGGGCCTGTGCTAAGCTTTTTCGCGTTTCGAAAGGTAAGGGCCAGGCTTGTATTGCGGCCCACTAGATTGGGGAGGATCTAATGAGTTCAGATATCGAAAGCGCCGTGGGGGGCGGCAAGCCGTTCAGCATCGGCTCGGTGATTGGTGAGACATTCAGCCTGTATGGTGGCAATTTCCTGAAATTCACCGTCACGGGTATTCTCATATACGTACCAGTTTTGGCGATCATGGTGGCCACCATGGGGATGGCGGCAGTGACGGGCAGTGGTGCTTTTGATCCCAATTCAGCAATCGCAGACCCGGGTGCGATTGGGGCCATGATGACAGGCCTGGTGACCAGCATGTTCTTTATGCTGCTGGCCTTTTCCGTGGGCAGTGGTGCCATCACCTATGGCGCTATTGAGTCAAAAAGCGGGAATGATGTCGGCCTTGGAGCCATGATTGGCCGGGCCTTGGTGAAGATCATTCCGCTGGTGTTGGCCTCGATTGTGATGACGGTGCTGATCGGTATTGGCATGATCTTCCTGATCATTCCGGGGATCATTATTGCGCTGATGTTGATCGTGACCTGGCCGGTTATTCTGGCGGAAGGTCTTGGTCCTATCGAGGCGTTGGGGCGCAGCCGGGAGCTTACCAAAGGCCATAAATGGGGCATTTTTGGGGGCTATCTGGTCTTCTACATTATCTCAATGATCATTCAGCTGGTATTGATTATGGTGTCGATTGCCCTGGGTGAAATTGGCGCTCTTATTGGTACGTTGCTGAGTTATGCCATTTTGTTGGCCCTATCGAGCACCTTCTTTGCCTCGCTTTACACCAATCTGCGTGAGTCCAAGGAAGGCGTCAGCATCGAACAGATGGCAGCGGTCTTCGAATAGGACTTGTCCATCAAAAAGTACCGGGGCGGCTATCTATGGTCGCCCCGTTTTCTTTTGAGAGAGTGATGATATGAATGAATCGGTCGTGCAAACCGGCACTATGTCAATTGGCGCCGTGCTGACAGGAACCGGTCAGTAGTTTTTTAGGAACTTTTTGCCCTTACTACTGTTGTCGCTGCTGGTGTTTTCACCCTTGATCGCATTCGATCTGTTTTTCCGCGAATTTCCGGATATTGGCGACGAAGACGAAGGCTTTGTTGGGTTTATTCTGGGCGCTACGACCGGCGTAGAAAACATTCTTTATTCCCTTATGGCAACGATACAGGGACTAATTGTTGCCCCCTGTATTGTCGGTCGCATGCGGGGTCGAGAGGTTTTCCTGACGGACGCCGCATCAGCTGGGATGCGGAAATTGGGCAGCGCTATCGGCGCCATGATCATGGTGGGAATTGCGACCACCATCGGCTTACTGTTGTTGGTCATACCCAGCATCATTCTGGGACTGATGTTCGCTATTGTTATTCCGGTATTGGTGCTTGAAGATGCAGATGCTTTTGTCAGCATGGAACGGAGCGCCGCGTTGACCAAAGGGTGTCGGTGGCGGATTTTTTTGGGCTTCGTGTTGTACTTTTTTTTCACATTGGCAGTCGTGTTTCTGGGTGACCTGGTGCCGTGGCAGTATAGCTGGCGGCTGGAAAATGCCTGGCTATGTATAGTGTCGGCGGTGGAGGCTGTATTTGTTGCTGTCTTGTATGAACATTTGCTGGTGGCCAAAGAAGGCGGCAACGCAGAATCCATCATCAGCACGTTCGAATAACAGTTATTCGGAGGCGTCGTCGTGCTTTGACGCGCGGCGGTTGCCCATCAGCATCCGGCCTTCCAACTGGTTGCGCTGCGCCGCATAAAAGGCGGACAGGAAAGACCGGGTCTGTGTTTCAGGCTCATTACCTTCCCAGCCGATCTTGTTGGCAATGGTTTGCGCCACCCGTTTGAGTTCATCATCGCGCGACCAGAAGGTCTTGGACCGCATAATATCTTCGAGCTTCTGGAGCTCGAATTCTCCATAAAAGCCCAGTTGCCGGCTGGTGAAATGGATGGCTTCGTCCTGCGCCTCGGCTACTTCTGCAGCATCTGCCAAAAGCGCCTGGGTGTTTTTATGGACAACCAGTGTCCCTGCGATCAGATCGCCGGCGCGCAGATTGTCGCGGTTGAACAGGGGAAACAGCAGCAGGATTGTTGTCCATATAGCCGCCAGCGTGATTGTCCGCCCGCTGGCACCATCTGTCAGGTTCATGGCCATTAACAGGGTCAGCGGCAGGAACAGTTCAATTTCCCGAAGCAGGTTTCGCGCAAATATGGCGTCTGCGGTCAGCCTGCCTTCGCCACGATTGATGACCCGGATTTTAGCCACCCGCTTACCCGGTGTTTGACCTGCCCAGCGTAGTTCGAAAAAGATGAAATAGAAATTCCGGCCCAGAAAGGTGAACAGCATGACAAAAATGACCCAGAATTGTGGTGAGTCCATGGCTGAAGAAATGAACCCAACACCGACACTGACAGCAAGAATGCCGAAAAACTGAATCACCATGTCGAGGGCAAAGGCGGCAATCCGCTCGCCCACACTGGCCAATTCAAGTTGCAGGGCAACGCCTTCTGCGGTTTCCAGTGCCCGAATTTCACGGCCACTGGGCGCGCGGACGGCTTTGGGCCTGCTACTGCGCTTGAATAGATTGCGCATCGTCTTCTTTCTTGTGACCGGCCAGATAGAAATAGCTGCACCACAACACCAGCATGACCGTGGCAATGGTATATCTGGTGACGGTGTCAATGATGAGTTGTCGCCCAAACCCCTCCAGGAACCCGGCAATAACAAACATAAAGACACCACCCATAACGGCCATGGCCGCTGTTCTGCCTGCGGTTGCCAAATTCTCCATGCGCAGACGTTTGCCGGGGAACACCATGGCCCGCCCGATATGCAGCCCGGCAGCTCCGCAAACAATGACCGCAAATAGCTCGGTGGTGCCGTGGATCATCAACCACCCACCCAACTCAACGCCCAGGTCGCGGCTGGCATAGAGCGCAAGGAAACCGCCTAGCATGGTGCCCGTGCTGAACAGCAGGTACAGCGTCGGCAGACCAAAGGCGATCCCCAGTGCAAAGGCCGTGATGCCTACCTGGGCATTGTGCGTCACCAGGAAGGTTGTGAACAGGTCGAGGCCAGCAACGCCGTTGCTCTTGGATCCGTCAATCACTTCGCGGAGCTCTTCTGTCGACGTGGTTGGCGTGCGCCCCTGTGCGATCTCTGAATTGACAAAGGCGTAGAACCAGTCCGGGTCCATCATTGTCAGAAAGAAACCGGCCAGGGCACCAAGCAGCAACGTCAATGTGGCCAGGGCCAGTTCCCAGCCCATGGCGCGAATAGCCCGCGGCAAGCGGTGGTCAAAAAATTGCGAGAATGCCTCATAGGCCCGCTCGTGGTTGCCATACAGCACCAGATGAGCCCGTGTCGCCAGCCCCTCAAGATAGGTAAGGACGTTCTGGTCCAGCGAAATGGCCCGTGCGACGGAAAGTGAAGACAGCGTGGCCCGGTACAGCTGCGGCAGGCGGGTAATTTCATCAGCATCCAGTGACTTGATGCCCTTTTTTTCTGCCTTGGTGGTGAGATATTCCAGCTGCTTCCACGTGTCTTCGCGTTCACGCCGGAACTGGTGACTCTTCATTTCGACAGCCATTACAGAAGCTCCCGATGTTTGATCGACAGGTACTCATTGATCAGCCGGGCAGCAGCGCGTTCGTGGGGCACCTCAAGAATATGCACGCCCATCATTTCCAGTTCGCGCATCAGGCTATGTCGTTCCTGCAGCATGGAACCCGCTACCACGCTCCTGCCAACCTGCTCCATGGAACCAGGCAGGGCCTGTTCTTCTTCCTGGAGGAACCGATTCTGATGCGTCATGAAGACCACCAGGTGATGCGCGGCCAGTTTCTTGAGATTGTCGGCCATCAGTGAGGCACTGACCGTGTCTACAAAGTCTGTAAAAAAGACCAGCAGCGACCGCCGCTGGAGTTGGCTCAACAGATGGCTTGTCGCCAACGTATAATTGGTTTCTTCCTGGCAATAGTCCAGATGGGCCAGTGTCTCGCCAATGATCGGGTAGGCCGCCAGGCCAGCGACAGGCGCTGCGAATGTGCGGATCTGGGAATCAAAGGCGAACAGGCCCAGGCGGTCGCCTTCGCGCAGGCAGATATTGGCCAACAGCATCCCTGCGTTGATGGAGTGGTCGAGGTTCGACAGGCCGTCGCGTTGCTGGCTCATCAGGTAACCGGTATCGAAAGACAGGATAACCTGCTGGTTTCGTTCGACTTCAAATTCCTTGACCAGCAGCGTGCGATAGCGGGCTGACCGTTTCCAGTCGATAATGCGCGTATCATCGCCACTGGATCGTTTGCGCAGGGCCTGAAATTCACTGCCTTCGCCACCAAGTTGGACAGCGCGTGAGCCACGTTGCTGATAGCTGTTCACCACCATTTCGACCTGTTCATCGAATTGAGGTGTCAGGTTGGGCGTAATGGGAATGGTGATGTCCGGGTCGAACGCCATCTGGCGGATCATCAAACCGAAGGGAGACTGCCATCTTAGCCAAAGCTTCTCCAGCTTACCGGGGCCACGGGCTATGGGCGTCAGCGTAATATCAACGCTGGTTTCTTCGCCTGCATCGAGGCGCCAGTGCTGGTCCGGTTGTTCGGCGAAATAGGCGTTGGTGGCCACCCGAATATCAACCGTGCCCAATTGGATGCCGGATAAGGGGCTGACGGATACAGTGACCGTGGTGTCGCTGCCGATATGGGCGCCCTGTGCCTCATCTATCCGGATTTCCACATCACGGGCTGAGGGGGTCATCCGCCATTCCCACACCAAGACATAGAGAAACAATACGAGGGGTGCCAGAGCAGCATCGGCATAGGAAGGCGCGACGACGGCCCCTGCCAGGCTGAGCAGGAAGGCGCCGACCAGAATCCATATGGCGAGGGGGGAAGGCAGCATGACTAGCGTGGTGCGCTGACCTGTTGCAGCAGGCTCGATACAATATCTGCCACCTGCTGGCCTTCAATTTCTGCCGTCGGCGTCAGTGTCAGGCGGTGTGCAAACACATGCGAAGCAACGGCCTTAACGTCATCCGGCAGCGTGTAATCGCGCCCATCAAGGGCGGCAACAGACCGTGCCGCGCGGGCAAGCATGGCGCCGCTTCGGGGTGAGGCGCCGATGCGAATGGAGGGGTGTTCACGTGTAATGCGTACAAGGTCGACAATATAGTCCAGCACTTCGTCGGCCATGCGTATACCGGCAATCGTTTGGCGGGCCGCCTGGATAGTCTCCAGGTTGCAGACAGCCTGCACAGCATAATCACCTGTGTCCGGCATAATGGCCTGATGTCCGTGTTGGGCAATGATGGCCCGTTCTTCATCCCGGTCGGGGTAGTCGAGCACCAGCTTGAAAAGGAAGCGATCAAGCTGTGCATCGGGCAGGGGGTAAGTACCCTGATGATCGATGGGGTTCTGGGTGGCAATCACCATGAACCCTTCGCCGAGCGGGTAGACGGTACCGTCGATCGTGACTTCCCGTTCGTGCATGGCCTGCAGCAGGGCGGCCTGGGTCTTAGGCGGTGTGCGGTTCACTTCGTCGGCCAGCAGGATGTCAGTGAAAACCGGCCCTTTTGTCAGGTGGAAGGCCCTGTCCTCAAAGCTGTAGATGTTCGTGCCCAGAACATCCCCGGGCATAAGGTCCGGGGTGAACTGGATGCGCCGAAAGTCAAGGTCGACGCAGGCCGAGAAGGTCTGGGCGAGCAATGTTTTGGCGACACCCGGCACGCCTTCGAGCAACATATGACCTTCTGACAGCAACGAAATGGTCAGGAGCCGAACGGCTTCGTCCTGCCCGACAATGATGCGGCCTACCTGTTCGCTGATATTTCCCGCGAGTGCCTGGATTTCATCAATCTGCACGTAACATCTCCTGTTTCCAATCATATACGCTTCGGGCCAGTTGTTCTCTTGTCTCGCCGAAGACAAAGTGATCCGTTTCCATTCGTTCGGCTGCCTGCATAAAGCGTTTGCAGCGCAGGCCGCCGGGCAAACCGCGCCGGGCGGCAATATCGTCGAGCCAGTCGGCCAGGGTCCTGTCACTCAAGTGGGCTGGGGCATGCAGGCCCGCTGCCACATGGGCGATAACACGGTCCACATATTGTCGGGTTGCCTCGCCTTCATAGCCACCGATCTGGAACAGGTTGGCGGTCAGGGAGACAAAGCCCGATAGGCCGGGTTCAACGCCTTTTTCCCCACGCAAGGTCGGCCCAAACCGCCGGGCCGAGAAGGCCAGCAAGGCCGCTATCAGCAGGACAAAGGCCAAGGCGGGGTAAATAAAGGGGCGTGCCAGAATCTGGCTGCCAAGCCCTTTGTTGAGCGAGAATCCATGACTGGTTTCATCCACAATGGCCGCCAGCCCAACCGGAACCAGAAAGTCCATCAGCGCGCCGGTAAAGGAGGCGTTCTTGGGCGTGGTGAGGCCGAAGTTTGAGAGTACATCCGGGTCAGAGAGAACATAGAAGACACGATTATCATCGCTGTGCAGGCTGCCGAAAAGGGTGCCCTCGTCGGTCCAGATTATCGGTGAAATTTTCGACGACTTGATGAGTTGCAGGTCAGAGATGGCCGGGTCCGGCATCGACATCGTCGACTGCAGGTCAGGCGCCTGGTCATCTGCAAGGCGGACAAGGTCTGCTTCCTCGTCTAGAATCTTGAGGGGTCGCAACGCGCTTTTGGCGGACATAATTCCCGCTGTCATGATCCAGTCTGAATTGGTGATGTCCTGGAAACCATGGCGTTTTGGCAAGACAAGCAATGTATCTTGGGTCCAGTATCTGTCTTCTGAATCTCGGATCAGGGAAAAGTCGGTCGACGGCTCGATCACCATCAGAAGATCGGCGCTGGCTGCTTTGTCGGCCGACTGGGACTGGCTAATCACAATACGTCTGCCCGACTGCTGCAGGGTTTCCACCAGCGCTTTGTGACCAATGGCAGAAGATGAAAAACTGTTGGCGCCTGCGGTGCTGGCATAACGCCCGTCGCCTGTCAGGGTCGAGGTCAGGGCCATGCCGACAAAGGCAAGCAGGCCAATGCCAACCAGCCAGGCGATAGTTTTGGGGGAAAAAGGTTGATCAGGCATTCTGGGTACCAACCTTTTCTTGAGCCAATTGTGCCAACAGGGCCTCATAGGCCGCCCTGCAGCGCTGATAGGCGGTCTGGTCTGCCGTCTGACCAGCAAACAGATGCTGTTCAATGCCAGCGACCAGAAGTTGAAGGTTTGAAGTGTCCGCAAGCTGGTGTTCACCCAGCGCTACAACGTCCCGGCCTGAATGGTCGCGTGTAATACGGAGCAGGCGGCGCGTGACCAGTTCACCAATGATCAACTGCAACAACAGCCGCATGGCCGCCAACAGATCACCATTGGCGAAAAGCCTATCTGCATCCTCGATGCTACCCTCGGCTTTTCGCCCGCTGCCAACACGTATAGCCTGTGCCGGGGTTGCGTCGCCTTCTGAGCGTTTTTTGCGCTGAAACGGAAGGGACCAGCCTTTAGCCTCAGCAATAAAAAACCAGACAATGGCAACTACCGCGAGGATACCGCCGCCTATCAGCACATAGTAAAGCGCCTTGCCCAGAAAATCGAAGACCGCCACAAGCCAATCCGGCAGGTCTGGCGGTGGTTGGCGCTCGATGGGGCCGGGGAGTTTGGTCTGATAGTCACTGTCGGCGAGTTCCTGCGCCGCCAGGTCGGCAAAATCTGCTTGCGCGAATGCCTGGTGTGGCACAGTGAACAAACCACACAGCAAGAACAGCAGTGCGGCAGCCCGTTTCAAATCAATGTGCCGGAATGCGGCCAATGACGTCTCCCTAACCGCCGGAATCGGCGGCCTGACAAAAAAGGATGATGCCATGACCCCGGCCAATGGGAAAGTCGCGTATTTATATTGTTGATGACCCGTTTGACAGGGTTTCAAGCACCCGCGACAATCCCTATATACGGACCTGTTCGTTGGCCTAAAGCGGCAGAATGAAAGAATAAGCATGACAGACAATAACGAAGCATTCGGACCATTGGCCGCCCTGATCGGCACCTGGGAAGGGTCGAAGGGCATGGACGTATCGCCTGAGCCTGATGGCATGGAGGCGAGTCCCTATTATGAGACGCTGTCCTTTGACGCTGTTGGTGACGTCACCAATGCTGAAGAGCAGACCATGATGGTTGTGCGCTATTACCAGACAGTGACGCGGACGGCAGACAATAAGGTTTTCCACGACGAAACGGGGTACCTAATGTGGGATGCAGACCGACAGGTGATCATGCAGTCGTTGGTAATCCCCCGCGGCGTTGCCCTGTTGGCAGGCGGTAGCCATGACGGCTCGGTTGGCGCAGATCGTGCGGTGACCATTGACGTGGCGGCCAGGGAAGATGACCCCCATTTCAATATCGCCCAGTCACCTTTTATGACGGAAAAGGCCAGGACGACAGGCTTTGACCACCGTATTTCAGTAAATGGTGACACGCTGGTTTATACCGAGACGACCTATCTCGACATCTATGGCCGTTCTGTCGAACACACCGACGAAAACACGCTGAGTAGGGTTCAGGATTAGCCCAGATACGACCATGTCATGATGCCCACTGCCAGCATGACCCAGCTGATGCTGGTTTTGCGGGCCAGTACCGGTGGGGCCGTGCCTTCATCCAATGTCTTTTGTATGTCGGCCCCCTTGTGGATAGCCCACAGGACGGGCACATCAACATAGAGCGACTGGATAATGAAGGCCGCCCCGGCCACTGCCAAGCCCTGCAATGGTGACGTGTCCCAAAACAGTGCCATCAGCAAGATCGACGGGATCATGTAGCCGACTTCCCCGCCCAGTGCCATGAATTGGAATTGGCGCCGACTGTACAGCGCCGGGTTGAACAACCCCAAAAAAGCACTGCTTGAAGACCCAAGCGGAATATCGGCACCACCCAGCCTGGCACCAATATAGTGGCCCCATTCGTGGCTCAGATAAATGACAGCAAATGCTAGAAGGAAGCTGACAATACCAGCGATCGACAAGCCCAGCAGGCCCGCTTCTGTGCCAACCCATTGCTGTAGCCCGACACATATGGCCACGCTGAACCCCAATATCACAAGGTCGCGTGCGGCTGCGTCTACCAAGCTGCGGGGCGCGGATTCAGTCGGGTAGCGGGGCATCAAAAGTTCCTCATCCTAGACTTTTTCTTTCGGTTCTTTCGGGGTGATGAGGCCGTCGACCCATGTTGCAAAGTCGCCGCCATAATGGCCATTGTAGCGTTGCCAAAATTCGACAGCCCGGCGGCCTTGCAACATGTCTTCGATAAATTTGGCAAAACCTGTCCAGTGTTCTTCAGGCATCAGGCCCAGCTTGAACTGGGTGTGATAATTCTCTGCCAGTTGAAACGTCATGCGGAAGATATTTTCGAGAAACAGCGCATCACCAGGTTCCAAATTGGGTTCACGCATGGCCCGCGCCATCCGGTCCGCATGGGTTGCCTGGAAGGAAATGAGCTGCAAGGCGTGTTCAGAGAGCGAATGCCGTGTCGCAGACATTGTCACCCTGTTGTTTTGTCGCATCTGAACGCCAACAAAAATCAGCGAGCAGACAATGGCGACAACGCCCACCAGTTCAGCAATGTAATAAGCCTGTTCCAACATCCAAGCGTCCTCCCCCATAGCTGGAGAGAAGAGTGTATCCCGAAATTTCGGGTTGGTGTTGTTTTCTTCATGAGAGTGATGGTGCCGCTAGGGTGACTTGAACACCCGACCTACGCATTACGAATGCGTTGCTCTACCAGCTGAGCTATAGCGGCTCATCATTGATGCGGAACGCTATGTACCGGGCTTGGCCAAATTGGTCAAGCGCTTGCAAGGGCTTCTGTTCGCGCAGGAATCAAAAATGCCTGCAGGAACATACTACAGGCATTTTTTCTTAGGTGTCGTGACACTGTGTTCCACAGAAGAAAGCAGTTGTCTGTTCATTTCCTTTGGAAAGAACAAGGTGACTCTGACATAGAGTCGCCGGGGATAGCGCTAAGTTTTGTTAAGCGTTTTGCTCACTATTCTGCAGCCGTTTCCTTGCCATTCGAATCGTCCCACTGGTTTTCCCGGTGTCGGGCCTTTTCTTCTTCCGTATAGCCGCGTTCGGCAATTTGGCGACCCAGCGCTACCAGGGTGGGGATCTCGTCATCCTCCAGCGGTTTCATCCATTTCTTGCGAGCCATGGCAGCCTCAATATAGGGTGCGAGTTCTTCATTCTTACGCCGCTCGTTTTCTTCGTGGCGTTGTTTGAACTCGGGCATCACATCGCTGGCGAACAGGCGTAGCGAGTCGCAGATATGTTCGTGCTTGTTGCGCCCGCCCTGCTGGATGAACGACACCTGGTCAACACCGGCGGCTTCCATTTCCCGCAGATAGCGTCGGGCTTTCTCGGGCGTACCAATGGCATTGTTGGACCCGGCTGGGTCCATCGTTTCCCGTGCGGCTTCAAAGGCCTCCCAGATGTTAGTGCGGCCCGGCTTGTGTTCGCCAAAGATATAGTGATGCCCCAGTCCAAAGCTGAAGAAGCGGAAGCCATCTTCACCCCGCCTGCGCGCCTCTTCTTCATCCGGGTGGATGGAAAAACCAGCAACAGCGGCCACATTGGCATTCACCGTATGGCCGATGGGCACGCATTCGTCGGACTTGATGATCTCATAATATTCGTCGACCCACTTCTTGGCTTCTTCGGGGGCCACGAAGGCAAAGGTCAGCGCGCCAATGCCCAGCCGGGCAGCCAGACGGATTGTGTCGCGGTTAGAACAGGCGACCCAGATTGGCGGGTGCGGTTTCTGGACCGGTTTGGGCACCACATTGCGGCAGGGCATCGAGAAATACTTACCGTCAAAACCCGGATACGGTTCCATCGCCATCATATTGGCGCATTGTTCTGTCGCCTCCAGCCACTGGTCGCGTTTGAGGTCTTCTGGCACGCCAAAGCCGCCTAATTCTGCGAGCGATGACGATTCACCTGTACCGAATTCAGCCCGTCCGCCAGAGACCAAATCCAGCATGGCGATCTTCTCGGCGACTTTGGCCGGGTGGTTATAGCCCGGCGGCATCAGCATGATGCCGTGGCCCAGGCGGATATTCTTGGTGCGTTGCGAGCAGGCAGCCAAGAACACTTCGGGTGCGGAAGAATGCGAATATTCCTCCAGGAAGTGGTGTTCGACTTCCCACGCATAGTCCAGCCCCAACTGATCGGCCAGCTCGACTTGCTCGAGTGCTTCTTCAATCAGTTGTTGTTCGCTGCCCTCATGCCACGGGCGCGGCAATTGATGTTCATACAGAATCCCGAACTTCACTGGTTCCCCTCCAAAGATAAAATGACGCGGCTTCCCCTGTTACCGCGCGGTATTGTCCTGAGCTTAGAGGCAGGCCGTTTAGGGCGTCAATGCATATGGGGGCCGTCGCCGTGGTCGGGGTTCAGGCATAGCTGATGGTCCGACAGGCGCTCAATAATCTGGCAACTGGCGATGGTGCCGCCCTGGCATTGGTGCACCATGTGTTCCAGCTCTGCCTTCAGGGCCTCCAATTGAGCAAGGCGACGTTCTACGGTTTCCAGTTGCTGGCGGGCGATGGCGTCGGCCTCGTTGCAGGACTGGTTCGGTCGGTCAGAAAGGCTCAACAGGTCGCGGATCGCATCAGGCGAAAAGCCCAGTTCGCGGCTATGGCAAATGAAAGCCAGCCGTTTCCGGTGTGCCTCATTGTAGCGGCGTTGGTTTCCATGGGTGCGGGGTGGTGAGGGCATCAGCCCCACCTGTTCGTAATAGCGAATGGTCGGTACTTTGCAGCCTGTCTCGCGCGATAGCTGCCCAATTGAATAGTCCATGGGGTTCTCCTGCATCTGCATAAACAGCTTGAACCTATAGTCACTATAGATATTAGGATGAAGATGAGTTTAGGGCAAGAAAGGGGCGCCATGAGCGGTTGTTGCGACCATGAGGGAGAAGTCTTCGACGGCATGTCGTCGGCCTATCGCCGTGCGCTGTGGGCGGTCACCATCATCAATGGTGGTATGTTCGGCGTTGAAATGACGGCCGGTATCTCTGCCCAGTCGCAGGCCCTGCAGGCCGATGCGTTGGACTTCCTGGGCGATTTTGCCACCTATTTCCTGTCGATGCTGATGATTGGCCAGCCGCTGATGTGGCGCGCACGGGCGGCGCTGTTCAAAGGCGTTAGCCTGGCGGTCATGGGGCTATGGGTGTTCGGGTCAACTGCCTGGCACGTGCTGGTGCTGGGTGTGCCGGCGGCGCAAATCATGGGGATTGTCGGCTTTATGGCACTTGTGGCCAATCTGACCAGCGTTGTTCTGTTGATGCGCTATCGTGACGGGGATGCCAATGTGCGGTCTGTCTGGTTGTGCAGCCGGAATGACGCCATCGGCAATGTTGCGGTGCTTGGAGCTGCCGGGCTCGTCTGGTGGAGTGGCACGGCATGGCCTGACCTTCTGGTCGCCTTCATCATGGCGGGGCTGTTCCTGAATTCTGCAGCTCAGATTATTCGCCACGCGCGCGAAGAGATGGCAGAGGCAGCCGCCCACGCTTAATCTGTGCTCGAGTTGTTGATGCAGGAAAGACGCCTATGGCAGAGCAGGAACGGCTGACTTTATCAACCAAGCTGTATTACGGCTTTGGCTCTGTTGCCTATGGCGTCAAAGACAATGGCTTCAACTACTTCCTGCTGTTTTTCTACAGCCAGGTGATGGGCCTGCCCGCAGGTTATGTCAGCCTGGCCATTTTTGTAGCCATGTTGGTCGATGCCATCTCTGACCCGGTGATCGGTCATGTCTCCGACAATTGGCATTCCCGTTTAGGCCGACGGCATCCTTTCATGTATTTCGCGGCCATGCCGGTTGCTGTCTCCTATTACTTTTTGTGGAACCCGCCGCTCGGCTGGTCGCCGGAGGCGCTCACGGCCTATCTGATCGTGGTCGCGGTCTTTATTCGTACGATGATTACGCTTTATGAGATTCCCAGTACGTCTTTGGTGTCAGAGCTAACGTCGAATTACGACGAGCGCACATCTTTGCTGAGCTATCGCTACTTCTTTGGCTGGATGGGCGGCGTATTGATGGCGGTCATTGCCTATGGCTGGCTGCTGCAGCCGACGGAGCAATATCCCGTCGGCCAGTTGAATCTGGATGGCTACAACACATTTGGGCTGGTGGCGTCGCTGATTATGGTTACGGCTATTCTGGTGTCCGCCCTGGGGACGCACCGGCATATCCCCAATCTGCGCAAGCCCCCGGCGAAAAAGCCTTTCAGCCTGCGGCAGACGGCGGGGGAGTTGGTTGAAACGCTAAACAACCGGTCGTTCCTGGTCTTGTTCGGTACGGCCATTTTTGCGGCCGCAGCTGCTGGTCTGACGGGTAATCTAAACCTTTATTTCAACACCTATTATTGGGAGTTGCACCCCGATGACCTGCTTCTGCTGGCGACGGCCTATTTCTGGGCAGCGGGTATTGCACTGTTTATGACACCCAGATTGTCAGCTTCCATGGGTAAGAAAGCCGCCTGCCTGTGGACCTTTGGTATTGCGGTGGCGCTGGCGCCAGCCCCTTTTCTGTTGCGTTTTGCGGGCCTGTTTCCCGAGAACAACAGCGATCTGTTGGTCCCCTCGCTCTACATCTTCAGCATTGTTGAGATCAGCTTGATCATTTCCGCTTCAACCCTTGTCAGCGCCATGGTGGCAGACGTGGTGGAAGAAAGTGAAATCAAGACCGGCCGTCGGTCGGAAGGGTTGTTCTTTGCAGCCCGTACCTTTGCCATCAAAACAGTGCATGGTGTGGGCGCCATTGCTGCCTCTCTGGTGTTGGCGATGGCGGAGTTTCCAGATAATGCCGAGCCGGGCCAAGTGCCGCAAATCCATCTGGATGCGCTAGCCATGTTCTATATTCCCGGGCTACTGATTTTCTATGGCGTGGCTATGGCCTTTGTCTTTGCCTATCGCATCAGCCGCGAAAGCCACCAACAGAATTTAGAACGCCTGGCAGGCGAATAGGGTTAGTTCACTTGCCTGTTGGTGCTGCCCCAATATTGGGCGCGCAGCGCCTTTTTGTCGGGTTTGCCAACCGGTGTTAGGGGAATGGCTTCGGCAATATCGATGGTCTTGGGCGTCAGTACCGCACCCTTTTGTTCTTTGACCATAGCCCGCAGGGCCTCGGCATCTGGCGTTGCGCCGACGCGCGGAATTACCACGGCTTTCACAGCTTCACCCCATTTTTCGTCTGGCACACCGATGACAGCGGCTTGGGCCACATCCGGGTGGCTCGTGAGCACGTCTTCTACCTCTTTGGGGTAGACGTTGAAGCCGCCGGAGATGATCATATCCTTCTTGCGGTCAACAATATAGATGAAGCCTTCATCGTCGACGCGGCCCATATCACCGGTATGGAGCCAGCCAAATTCTAATGCTTCTTCTGTTTCCTTGGGTTTACGCCAATAGCCTTCCATCACCAGTGGGCCGCGCACGCAAATTTCGCCGACCTCTCCCTGGGGCACCTCGACGCCCTCATCATCCAGCATCTTCACTTGCACGCCGATCTGCGGTTGGCCACAGGAAGCCAGGCGTTCCGGGTTGGCCGGGTCGTGATCTTCCACATTCAGCGTGGTGATGTTCATGGGCACTTCAGTCTGGCCGTAGATCTGCATAAACACGGAGCCGAAGTGATCCAAAGCCTCTGCCAGCCGGGTGGGAGACGTGGGTGAGGCGCCATAGACAACCAATTTAAGACTGCTGGTATCGACTTCTTTGAGCAGTGGGTTGTCCAGAAGCACATAGATCATTGTTGGCACCAGCCAGATGATCGAGATTTTTTCTGTCTCAATGGTGCGCAGGACTTTTTCGGCGTCGAAGCCATCCTGAATATAGACCGTGCCGCCCTGTACCAGCGTCGGCATAATCAGCGTGCCCGCAGCGTGGGACAGGGGTGTGACGCACAGTGTGCGAATATCTTCCGGCCAGTTCCATTCCGCAACGCTCATCAGCACATTCGACAGTGACGTGTGGTGCCGTTGGATTGCACCTTTGGAGCGTCCGGTTGTGCCACCTGTATAGGTCAGGTTGCAGACATCAGCCGGGTTGGCCTCGTTCCAGGCGGGGCACGGGTCCAGCGTATCGGCAGCGGCCAATAGGTTTGTGCCCTTGTCTGCGTCGCCCAAGGTCAGCACCAGATCGACCTGTGTGTCCGCTTTTTCCAGCGTAGGGATGCGGTCGGCATATTTGGTGTCGATGATGATGGCTCGTGCCAGTGAATCGCCAACGATATAGGCATGGTCATCGGCAGAGCCCATCGGGTTCAACGGTGTATAGCGAATGCCCAGCAGGTTTGTCGCCAGCCGGATCATGAAGACTTCTGGCCGGTTGGCGCTGAGCAGGCAGATGCCATCGCCGCGCTTGAGACCGGCATCCTTGAGGGCCTGCATCATGCGGCCGACAAAGTGGCTCATCTCGCTATAGGTAAAACTATAGCCCTCTCCAACGAGGGCGGTACGGTCGCTGTAGCGGCGAACCGCGCGCAGAATCAGTTCGCCCGTGGTGGGGCCTTCGTGCAGTTCTGCAGGTGGCGTGGGGATTTCAACCTTGGGTGCCATGGGCTTTGCCCCCTCCACCATATTAAGAAACCCGAAGCGGGGGTGCGCGGTTTAGGCGTCCTCACTTCGGGTCATGTTGGTCGTCCTGGCTTTAATTAGCCGAGTTCGGCGCCAGCGGCGGCAAAGTCGCCTGGTGTCGGGGCGTGGCCCATGTCGGCACCACCATTGATCTGGATGTTCTGGGCGGTGATGAAGGATTCATCGCTACCAAGGAACACGCAGAGATTAGCAATGTCATCAACAGTCGCCAGACGCGGCAGGCGGGTTTCGTTTTCAAATGCCTTGGCAACGGCCGGCATCTGGGCGAACACGCCTTCGGTCATTTCAGAACGCACCAGGCCTGGTGTGATGGAGTTCACCTTCACATTGGCCTTGCCATATTCGGTGGCGGCAATGCGAACGATGTTGTCAACACCGGCCTTCGTGCCGGCATAAGCAGCCATGCCCGGAGAGCCGAGCGTTGCCGTCAGGGTCGAGGTGGTGATGACGGAACCGCCACCGCTACCGGCCATGACATTGGCCATATGCTTGATGAACAGCACGGAGCCAACGAAGTGAATGTCGATAGCGTCCTTGAGCTTTTCAGCATCAATTTCAGCAACAGGGCTCTGCACGTTGATACCGGCGAAGTTAACAGCAATGTCCAGACCGCCATAGGTGTCGACAGCGCATTTAGCAACGGCTTCAACCTGTGCTTCATCGGAAATGTCGCAGGCAATTGCCGTGCCGCCAATGTCTGCAGCCAGGGCTTCCAGCGGTTCTTTACGGCGTGCAGCCACAACAACCTTGGCGCCTTCTGCGGCCATGGCGCGGGCGGTCTGCTGACCCATACTACCCGAACCTGATGCGCCGACGATTACGGCGACTTTACCATCCAAACGTCCCATGATGATTCTCCCCCTTCAGGATTTACTCACGATTCTCAAAGATCAGGGGCCAGAACGGCCCCTGTGTTTCGGCAGATACTCTAGGGTTGGTCAGCGGCTTCGGTCAATGACCTTCGCCCGCTAATCGTACCCTAGGCAATCTTGCAGAGCTGCTTGCCGAGGTTCTTGCCTTCGAACAGACGCAGGAAGGTCTGCGGCACGTTTTCAAAGCCTTCCTGCACGTCGACCGTATATTTCAATTTGCCTTCAGCAACCCATTGGCCCAGCTCGGCTGCGGCCTGGCCCAGCTTGGGGCCGAACTGGCCGAGCAAAAAGCCTTCCATGTTCGAGCTGGTCAGCACGAGGTTCATATAATTGCGCGGGCCCGAAGGCAGCTCTTCTTCATTGTAGCCTGTAATGCCGCCGCAAATGACGACCTTGGCAAACTGCGCCAGATTGTTGAGCGCGGCTTCGAGTATCTCACCCCCGACATTGTCGAAAAAGACGTTGATGCCATCGGGGCAAAGCTCCTTGAGCTTTTTGGACACATCGCCTTCCTTGTAGTCGATAGCACCATCAAAGCCCAATTCGTCGACCAGCCATTGGCATTTTTCTGGCCCACCGGCGATGCCGATAACCTTGCAGCCCTTGATCTTGGCAATTTGGCCCGCAATGTTGCCGGTGGCACCCGCGGCGCCAGAGACAACGACCATGTCGCCTTCCTTTGGTTGACCAATGTCGAGCAACCCGCCCCAGGCGGTCAGCCCGGTAATGCCAAGTGCAGACAAGGCCATTTCTGCTGTGACCGCATCGGGCAAAACCTGTGTTGGGAACATACCGCCAACCGGGTTTACTGTGGCGTATTCCTGCCAGCCGAAAAAGCCGGAGACACGATCGCCGGGCTTGTAGTCGGCATTGTTGGACTCGATCACCTCACCCACCGTTTGGGCCCGCATCACTTCGCCGATCTGCACGCCTTTGACGTAGCTGTCCCCTTCGGCAATCCAGCCGCGCATGGCGGGCTCAAAGGCGACATGGGTGACCTTGACCAGAATTTCGCCATCTCCAGGTGGGGTTATCTCGGTGTCGACCTGGTTAAAGTCTGCGGTTGTGACCATGCCGGTCGGATGGTTGGCCAATACCCATTGGCGGTTCACATTATTCTTCATGTTCATACTCCTCATGAAAACATTCAGGCGGTTGTCTGGCTTTCAATTTCGGCGCGGCTTTTGCGGAACATCTTCATGCCCGGTGCAATGACCAGTATGGCTAATGGTGCGCCAATGCAGTTTACGATGGCCAGTGATGTGCCGACCATGAAGTCGTCAGCAAAAATTTCCTGGGTGATAAAGGCAACAGAAGCCGCCCCCAGCGTAATGCCGATAATGTTGGAAAAGAACTGGTAGACCGAGTTAATCTTCGCGCGCATTTCATTGGGCGTGATGGTCATCATCGCGGTACCGGCCAGCCCGGCGGGAACAGACCCGAAGAACTGCCAGGGAATGAACCATAGGGCGGCTTCTGTTGATGTATCGGCGACCATAAAGGTCATGAAAGCACAAGGTGCGAGCGGGATGGTGCACAAGAGTGTCGCCCGATAAGGCGCGTCTTTGTACCCCTTTGAAGACAGATAATTGGAGAACCAGCCACCGAACAAAGCGCCCGTGGTGCCAAAGATGGCGACAATTGGGCCATAGAGCCAGGCGACGTCGGTGGGGCTCATATCAAAAGTGCGGCGGAAGAAGGTCGGCATCCAGGCGAAATTGGCATAGGCGATCAACACCAAAAGCGTAAAGCTGCCCACCAGCGTGGCGAAGGTTACCGCATGATCCTTCACGAACTGCCAAAAGTTGCCGAGAGATTCTTTGATTTTCTCGTTGTGCGCGTCCGGGTTGGCGATACCTCGGCGGATGGGTTCACGCAGCGTTACCACCAACACGGCAAGCAGCAGGCCCGGCAGGCCAACAATGAAGAAGGTCATCTGCCAGGGGTAGAAGTCACCCAACAGCGGCAAGGATACGGTTTCGAAACCGGCCAGCCAGCCAACAACAGAGCCACCAATCATCACAGCCACACCAACACCCATCAAATTCCCCATGGTGAAAACGGACAGGGCCATGGCCAGTTTTTCCTTGGGGAAATAGTCTGAGATCATCGAGACGGCAGATGGGCTGAGCGTGGCTTCACCTACGCCGACACCAATGCGCGCGAGGAACATGGTGATGAAGCTGCCCGCCATGCCGCAGGCAGCCGTCGCCAGGGACCAGAGCGAGATACCCATGGCTATGATGTTCTTGCGGTTCAGCCGGTCGGCGGCAAGCGCAATTGGGATAGAGGCCGTTGCATAAAAGATCGCGAAGGGCGCGCCCTGCAATAGACCCATTTGCAATTCTGAGAGGCCCAAATCGCGCTTAATCTCTTCTACCAGCAGTGACAGGATCTGCCTGTCGAGGAAGGAAAAGATCGCGCAGACAAACATGACAATGGCCACAAACCAGGCATAGCGTGGATTGGGCCAGGGTGGGTCTTGCGGGGAAGATTGTGCGGCGGTCGCCGAAGATGCGTCAGACATGGCCGAGACGGTAAAGGGCTTTAGGACAGCTGACCAGTGCAAAACAACGCGCTGGATTAAATTGCCGCTGTGGTCTGTCTGAGAGAAAAAAGAAAAGGGCGGGAGCCGAAGCCCCCGCCCAATTTTTGGTCTGTTATCAGCGACTAGAAGTAGAAGCCGACATCGATGCCGTATTCACGCGGACGACCATAGTTGGTCATGTTCCACAGAATGGACACAGAGTTGGACGCGGTGCGATAGCGCTCATCAAGAATGTTCTTGATGTACAGCGTTACGCGGTAGCGTTCGTCTGCATCACGCCATGTGGCGTTGGCATCCCACAGGAAGCGTTCTTCCATCTGGGTGTACAGAGAGTTGAAGACGGACAGTTCAACTTCAGACTGGTAGTGACCAGTGGTGTTGAAGGTGATTGACCCGCCATTACCCAGCAGCATGTCGTAGGTCACGCCAATGCTGAACTGCCATTCCGGAGAATAAGGCACGGTGAAGTTAGATAGGTCTTCCTTCACGCCGTCACCATCGGTGTCAACCAGGAACTCGACATAGTCGTGCTTGGTGTATGCACCAGTCAGGTCAATGCGCAGGTTCTCGGTCGCCAGCCATACGAGCTCAGCTTCGATACCGTATACTTCAGACTTACCAGCGTTGAAGTTTACGGTTTCCTGAGACGTGTTACCAACGTCATCGGTGAACGGAATCACCTGAGAGCGAACCAGGTCGCTGAAGCGGGTGTAGAAGACAGCCAAGTTTGCCTGCAGTGTGTTGTCAGCAAACTGACCCTTCAGGCCCAGTTCCAGGTTCCAGTTGGATTCTGGCTGGAACGGCTGACAGCTGAACTGTGATGAACAGGTTTCTGTGAAACCACCGGAGATGAAGCCGGTTGAGTAGCTCAGGTATACCAGAGCATCGTCAGTCATCTGATAGTCCAGAACAGCACGCCATGTAACCTTGTCCCAGCTGTCATTGCCATAGAACTGCAGTGCATAAGACTCTGGCTGCAGCATGCGCTGGCGCGGGTCAATGTCGGCAATGTTCAGGCCGGTGCGGGAAACAGCGTTAGAGCGTGAGTCGATGGCACCGCCAGGACCGCCCGGCAGACAGTTAGCAAGCGTTGCATCAGCTGGGTCACCCGTGGTGCTGACAATGTCTTCAATCGGCGTGAATGCGGTACACGCACCACCCGGGTTGTTCAGACGGACAAAGTCCTTCTTATCCTTGGTGTAGCGAACGCCAGCGGTCAGGCTCAGCTTGTCGTTGATGTCGAACGTACCATCCATGTAGATAGCCCAGGAGCTACGATCCTGTTCGGCAACACCTGTGCCCGGGTCATTGAAATTACCCGTCGGCAGGATAAAGCGGCCATCGTCGCCAATTCCTTCAAGACCTAACAGGCCAAGGAAGCCCAGTGTGCCCCAGGAGCGCATGTCTACATTGTCTTCTGAGTAAACAGCGCCGGCTACGAAGTTGAACGGACCATCAAGGTTTGTGATAGCACGAGCTTCAAGCTGGATCTGCTCACGTTCCAGAACGCGAGTTGCGTCGAACAAGGAGTTGAATGCTTCACCGGTATAGGTGGAAGGCAGGTTTTCCTTGTGGCTGCGGTAACCCGTCAGCAACTTGAACGTAACCGAGTCGGTCGTCAGAGTCTGGTGCAGGTGATATTCTTCTGCATGGACGCGGTGACCTTCAGGTACGCAAAGCAGTTCGGTATTGCCGCCAGCGCACTGGTTGGAAATAGCCGTATTCAGTGGGTCACCACCGGTAGCGGGAATGCCGCCAAAACCAAGCAACGGCACGAGCATGCCTGATGGGCCGGTGAACGGATCAACTTCACCAACGCGCGGTGAGTCATTCACAGCAGGTGTGGACTCGGAATTGTCACGCAGAATGGAGAACTTGAACAGCGCTTCGTAGTTGTCTGTCGGTGTGAACAGAACCTTGAAGTTGCCAGCCAGCACATTTGTGCCGCCCAAGCGCTTGTTGGTCGGGCGCTGTGCTGTGGTATCGAGCCATGATGGCCACATTTCGCCACAATCCCCACCAGGACACAATTCAGCGTATACAGGTACATTGTTTGGGAAGCCACCCGGGCCCATGTCGATCAGGCCGCCATTGCCATCGTCAAAGAAGCCGGTTGTGGCTGCCTTGGTGCCTTTGTAGTAACCCTGGTCATAATCCTTGATCATGGAGATGCGGATGGCCAGCTTGTCTTCCACAACCGGGATGTTCACAGCCAGGCGACCTTTAGCCAGGATGCCGTTATTGCTGTCGAACTGACCAAGCTGGAATTCAACATCAGCGCTGAATTCGTTCATGACGGGCTTTTTCGTGTTGATCACGATAGCGCCACCGGTCGAGTTCTTACCGAACAGCGTACCCTGCGGGCCACGATAGATTTCGATCGAGTCAACGTCGAACAACTCAACGAACTGTGATTGCACAGAGTTCAGGCCGAATTCATCAACGATCACGGGTACCGAAGTATCCTGCGTCACGAGGATCGAGTTAGCACCCGTACCACGAATACCACCAGCAACGGCGCGGAAACCAGCCATCTGCGTCAGGGTAACGTTCGGGGCCAGATCAGAAACAGCCCAGATATCGGTACGGAAGGTGTTTTCCAGAGCCTGCTCTGAAATAGCGGAAATAGCGATCGGAACAGATTGCGACTGCTCGTCACGCTTCGTGCCTGTTACGGTCACGGAGTCCATGCCAGTACGGCTGGTCCGTTGACCGTCGCCGTCCTGGGCGAAGGCAGCAGGGAACATGGAAAGAGCAACGGCTGCGCCCAGACCACCCTGCATTAGACGTTTGGTAAGTAATTTCATTATTTCTCCCCTTACCATTACAAATTCCCTGAACAGCCCCCTTCCCTTGAATGATGCAAGGTCAGAATACTCTTCAGGAAACACAATATGCGCCAGGCGAAGACCTGCCGCTTGTATCTCCCGGTATTAAGATGAATTGCCATCCACGTTGTCGTCACCCTAGATGCTAACTACAAAGTTTTTGGAACCCCTCCAATCCGTTCGCGGCAACGCTACCTGCAAGCGTGACGGCAAGTCAACCCAACGCCCCGGACTCGCTAAGGTTTTGAGAAAAAGTGTATCATCATTGCAACACCTGGTGTTGCATGTAATCCCGCGTATTTGATGTGGGTGTATCGTTGTTTCACCTTGACTTGAAAGCCGTCAATTTCCCACAGTGCGACTCCAACAGTCAGACCTGCAGGTAATGAAAGCGACAGATTACTGTTCGTCAGCAGGTCATTCGCATCGGGAAGGGGAGAAGAAATGGCGACATTTCTGGCAAAAATCACAATTTTCGAAGGCAAGGAAGCCGAATTCGAAGAAGTTGCGCGCATGATGTATGAGGCAACGCACCTGCATGAACCAAATTGTGTTCGTTACGAATATTGGCGTGGCGCAGAGCCTCGGTCTTATTACTGTATGGAATCATTCGACAATTTCATGTCTTTCATGAAGCACCAGGTCAGCCCGCATCATGAAGCGCCGGATTTTGGCTCCCTGCTGGAATCCATCGAGCTGGAGTGGATTGACCCTATACAGGGCGCATCGGCCTTGGTGCCAACAGAGGCCATGGATGTCCCTGACGATGCCGATGAACTGATGAAGACCTATGCTGCCTCTCACCCTGTTGTCATGCAGGCCTGGTGGGACGCGCTTCGCTAAAAACGCAAACAAACCAACGGCTTCGGCCACAAAACAAGGAAAAACACCATGAGTGTACTCGATCTATTCAGGCTCGACGGCAAGGTTGCCGTCGTTACGGGCGGCGGCAAGGGAATTGGCCGCGGCATTGTATTGGCGCTGGCGGAGGCTGGTGCGGATGTTGCCATTGCAGCGCGCAGCCCGGGCGATATTGAAGCGGTGGCGGAAGAAGTGCGGGCCCTCGGCCGCAAGGCGATTGCAGTGCCGACCGACGTCACCAGCGAAGAAGCGGTAAACAATCTGGCAGACCGTACAGTTGCCGAACTGGGTGGCCTGGATGTCTGGGTTAATAATGCCGGTGGCCTGCCCGACGGCACGCCGCGCTGGTTAACCCGTACAGCAGAAGAACACTGGGATGCCCAGATCGACCTGAACCTGAAGGCTGTATTCCTGGGTTGTAAGGCAGCAGCGCTGGCCATGGGTGATAATGGCGGCACGATTGTGAATATCTCCTCCAGCTCCTCTAAGGGCAATAATGTCAAGAACGGCCCATATGGTGCCTGTAAGGCTGCGGTGAACAATCTCTCGAACAGCTTCTCCAATGAGCTGGCACCGAAGATCCGCGTTAATGCTGTGGCTCCGGGCCCGATTGCGACCGAAAACTTCATCGACTCCATGAACATGCACACGCCAGAGCGTGAAGCAGAACTCAAAGCGATGATGAACCTGCCGATGGACCGTTTCGGTGAGCCGATCGATATTGGTGCGGCAGTTCTTTATATGGCCTCCCCGGCTTCTGGCTGGGTGACAGGCGAAACGCTTTACGTCACAGGCGGTCGCTAGACGATACACTCATGACGATCGGGGGCCGCCTTTTGGCGGCCCTCTCTATTTTTGAATTATGGGAACGGACCTGCCCACCATGCAATTGCTTACATTTAATCCTGCAACCAATCTGGTTGACCTGATCGAATATCACGGTCGCATTCGCCCCAGGGCGGAAGCACTCGTTATTGAGGGTAACCGCCAGTCTTGGGGAGATTTCTCTGCCAATGTGAACCGTATTGCAAACCGGCTGTTAGCCATGGGCGTTGGCAAAGGCGACAAGGTGGCTGTGCTGGCACGGGGCAGCGCCGATTACTTCAACACCTTCTTCGGCATCCTCACCGCCGGCGCCTGTGCCGTACCGCTTTCGGGCATGGCCACGGCGGAAACCATTGCCCTGATGGTCAATGACTGTGACGCCAAGGTGTTGTTGATTTCAGAAGACATGCGCGGGTTGATCGACCCGGTTAATGATGAGTTGACCAAGCTGATTGACGGCGGGCGCATTGGCTTCGATTTTGCCGATGACACCTGGCAGGGTTTTGCCGGCTGGGTTGGCGACGCCAGCGAAGAGTTCCCGAATATTGAAATCCTGCCGGAAGATGACTTTAACATCATCTATTCGTCCGGCACCACGGGTGTGCCCAAGGGTATTCTGCACAGCCACGGCATGCGCCAGTCCTATTGGGAAGGGCGAGATGCTGCGGGTTACAGTGCCTTTACCCGGTGCCTGCTGTCGACGCCGATCTATTCCAACACCACGCTGTTTGCGATGCTGCCCGCGGTGGCCTGGGGCGGCACGGTGATCCTTATGCCCAAGTCAGATGCGGGGATCTATTTGGAGCTGGTGAACACAGAGCGGCCAACGCACACGATTCAGGTGCCCGTGCAATATCGGCGCCTCTTTGCGCACCCGGATTTTGAAGGCACCGACTTCAGTTCTTTTGTATGGAAATACTCTACCTCGGCACCCTTGCAGGCGCGTGACAAGGAAGTGCTGATAACAAAGTGGGGCGGGGCATTTACAGAAATCTATGGCATGACAGAAGGCGGCGTTGGCTGCGTGCTGCAGGCGCATGAATATCCGGACAAACTGCATACGGTTGGCCTGCCCATGGACCCGGAGAATTTCCGTATTGTCGATGAAGGCATGAATGAGGTTCCCCAGGGCGAAATCGGTGAGCTCATCGGCCATTCGCCCTATATGATGACGGGCTATTACAACCAGCCGGAAAAAACCTCTGAATCCCGCTGGACAGATGACACTGGCAAAACCTGGCAGCGCAGCGGCGATATGGGCCGTATGGATGAAGACGGTTTCGTGACGCTGTTGGACCGCATCAAGGACATGATCATCTCCGGCGGCTTTAACGTCTATGCCGCTGATCTGGAACTGGTCCTCTCAAAGCACCCGGACATACATGATTGCGGTGTCATCGGTATCCCCAGCGATGAATGGGGCGAGACGCCGCTGGGTCTCGTGGTGTTGAATGATGGTGCGACGGCCAGCGCGGATGACATCAAGGAATGGGCCAATGCGCAACTCGGCAAGGGCCAGCGTTTGTCCAATGTTGAACTGCGCGACAACCTTCCGCGTAGCACCATCGGCAAGTTGCTGAAGCGCGAATTGCGCGAGCCGTATTGGGCCGGTCGAGAGCAGAAGGTCTGATCGAGACCTCAGACAGGCAAAGGCGAGAGCAGAAGGTCTGATCGAGACCTTAAACAGGCAAAGCAGGGAACAGAAAGTATCGGAGTAAGAAATGGTCTATCGGGTAATTCAATGGTCCACGGGTAATGTTGGCGCGCATTCAGTGCGTGCGTTGGCGGAAAACCCCCAGACCAAACTTGTGGGTGCCTATACCTATGGTGACCCCAAATCCGGACAGGATATTGGTGAGATTGTCGGTATCGGTAAGGTCGGTGCCAAGGCGACCAATGACGTTGAAAAATTGGTGAAAATGAAGGCGGATGTGGTCATCCACACGCCCTTGCCGTCACTCGTTTATGGAGATGACCCAGACCTGGATATCGACATCATCTGCCGCCTGTTAGCATCGGGCAAAAATGTCATCACTGTGGTTGGGTATATGTACCCCAAAGTGCACGGGACGGCGCTCGTCAAAAAGTTGGAAGAAGCCTGCCGCGCGGGTGGCACGACGTTCCACAGCACGGGGTTGAACCCGGGCTGGCTGGGTGATGTCCTGCCACTGTCGATGACGTCGCTGTCACGCAGCGTCGATAAAATTCACGTTACTGAAATCTCCGACTTTACCTATTATCCGTCGCCAGAAATCATGCTGGATGTCATGGGCTTTGGTAAGCCGCTCGCCCAGTTCAAGCAGGAAGGCAAACGCCGCACACACTGGCTCAATGGTCTGTTCCGTGAGAATGTCCAGATGATCGCAGATGGGCTGGGCATCAAGCTCGATCGTATCAGCGAGAAGCTGGAAATTGATACCGCCAAGAAGAACTTTGACGTCGCCGCCGGGCCTATCCCGAAAGGTAGTGTCTCTGGCCAGCACTGGACATGGTCCGGCATGGTGGGCCGCAAACCGGTGATTACCCATGAGACCGTTTGGCGCATGGGGCCGGACGCAGGCAAGGACTGGCCGGCGGGTGATCATTCCATCGTCGTCAGCGGCGAGCCGAACATGTCGGTCAATTTCAAGGCGGACTGGATCTCCGACGGCTTGTTGGGCACAGCCCTGCATGCGGTCAATGCGATCCCCCATGTCTGTGCGGCGCCTGTCGGCATCAAGACGCTGATCGACCTGCCCAGCATCCATGGTTGGGGTGTAGGCCCGGTTGCTAAAAAAGCAAAACGCAAGAGGTAAGTGGATCGTGCCCTTTTAGGGGTGCGCCCCTGCGGCTTTTGTGGTCTCTTGTCGTCAATGTTGGGGTCGTTGCCCCAGGACTTGAGGAGTGGGAGGAATGTATGAGTGCTCTGGATAAATTTCGTCTCGACGGCCACGTTGCCGTTGTAACCGGTGGTGGTCGTGGTATTGGCCGCGCTATTGCCCTTGGCCTGGCTGAAGCTGGTGCCGATGTTGTGTTGGCTGCCCGCCGGACAGAAGAAATCAACGCGGTGGCTGAAGAAGTAAAGGCCCTGGGTCAGCGTGGCCTGGGCATCACAACCGACATGACAGACATGGAGCAGATCGAAAATCTCGCTGCCCAGACCTTTGAGCAAATGGGCAAGCTGTCCATCTGGGTTAACAATGCGGGCGGTGCCGATGACCGCACCATGCGCACGCTGGTCGATGTTCCCGAATATCAGTGGGACTTCCAGAACGACTTGAACCTGAAGGCCGTTTGGGCCGGTTCTGTAGCGGCTGCCAAGCGCATGGAAGCAGGTTCATCCATCATCAATGTGTCGTCGATTGAGGCGTTCAACCCGTCGCCAACCAATGGCCCGTACGCGGCTGCAAAAGCAGGTGTACATGCGCTGACCAAGACCTTGTCCAAGGAACTGGCGCCGAATATTCGCGTCAATGCGATTGCACCAGGCCCGGTACCGACGGAAGTGTTCCTCGAAGCAACTGGTCTGACGATGGAAGCCATGCCGATGGTTGCCCAGCAGCTCAATATTCCCATGGGCCGCATGGGTGCTGAAGAAGACCTGGCCCCAGCCGCTATCTATCTGGCGTCTGAAGCGTCTAGCTGGATCACCGGCCAGGTCCTGACGGTCTCCGGCGGGCTCTAGGACCCAGCCATGGACTATGTAGAAGCGCGTGATGCCCGCAATATGCCGGGCATGCGCCTGGCGCTGACCATGAATGTCTGCGGCCCCTGGAGCGAGGCGGCCAAATATATCTATCAGGTCAAGGACATCCCCTTCGTGCCGGTCGCCCAATATGGCGGGGAAGAAAACCCCGACTTGGTCGACTGGACGGGCCACGGCAACGCGCCGGTGGCTGTCTGGGAAAATGAGGCCCCACGGACAGGCTGGGCGGAAATTCTGGTGCAGGCCGAACGGCTTGCCCCGGACCCTGCCTTGTTGCCGCAAGACCCGGCCCCGCGCGCACAGGTATTCGGCATTGCCAATGAGCTATGTGGCGAATGGGGTTTTGGCTGGTGCCGGCGGATCATGCTGTTCCCGCCGGTCGATGCGCCAGAAGATACAGGCGGTGAGGGTATGAAGACCTTGCGCGCCCGTTATGGCAAAACGACCAATCCCTATGAAGAAGCCCCCGGCCGAGTGGTGGAAATTCTCAACTATCTGCGTGATGTGCTGGAAGCACAAAAGGCGGCGGGCAGCGACTATCTGGTGGGCGACGGTCTGACCGCTGCAGACATTTATTGGGCAGCTATGTCGCAGATGCTTGAGCCGATGCCCGAAGAATTGAACCCCATCACCGGCCCGATGCGTGAGGTTTATGGCGGGATCGGCCCGGTGGTCGAACAGGCCAAGCATGCCATTTTGCTGGAGCATCGTGACATGATCTTTGACCGGCATCTTCAATTGCCGCTCGATTTCATGGACACCCGTGCTGGTTAACAGTCATCGCTGACTTTTTGTTGTGTGGAACGTTTACACAACGTTAGACTGTGCGCGGAAGCAGAGCGAGGAGGAACCATGACCGACCCCTATCCCCATGCAAAGACACCGGGCCAACCGGACGAAATCAACTTTCTGGACCCTGACATTCAGGAATGCCCGTATCCGTCTTATGAGCTGCTGCGCAATGAAGCCCCGGTCTGGAAGGACCCGGTCACCGGCTTTTATGTGATTACGCGTTATGAAGATCTACGCAAGGTGCTGTTGGATACAGAAGCATTCTCCAATGAACGCGCCACAACCCAGCGCGACCTGGTGCATGGTGACCGCCAGGCCAAGATGAAAGCCCTGTACGAGGAAAAAGGCTGGTTGCCTGCGCCGACGCTGGCTGGTCGCGATGACCCCAACCACAAGCAGATGCGGGCCATGTTCGACAAGGCGTTCCGCGCCGGCAGGATCCGCGAGTTGGACCCGGTAGTGGAGGAAACAGCTTATGAGCTGATCGATGCCTTTGTTGATGATGGCCATTGCGACTGGGTAGCCCAGTTCGCCATCCCGCTGCCGCTCAAGTTGATTGGCTTGCAGATGGGCGCGAAGAAAGAAGACCTGCCACGCATCAAAGCCTGGACCGATGCCTGGGTGCAGCGCCTGGGTATGATGCAGACCGAAGAGGAAGAAATCTGGTCGGTCGAAATGGAAATCGAGGCCCAGCATTACTTCCAGCCAATTTTTGACCGCCTGCGGGAGAATCCGGAAGATTCCCTGATCAGTGATCTGGTGAACCTGGAAATTGAAGGTTGGGGTCGTACCCTTACAGACAATGAGCTGCATTCAGAAATGATGGCCGACACCTTTGTTGGCGGTTCTGAAACCTCCACCAACGCCATTGCCCATGGCATGAAGATGGTGATCGAGAACCCCCATGTCTGGGACATGCTGAAGTCTGACCAGGACAAATATCTCAAGAACTTCGTCGAAGAAGTTGTCCGGCTCGAAGGGCCGGTGCAGGGCCTGTTCCGCCACGCGACGCGCGATATTGAAATGCACGGCGTGACTATTCCCGCCGGCGCCATGATCAATGTGCGTTATGCCGCGGCCAACCGTGACGAACGCCATTTTGAATGCCCTGAAGAGCTGGACCTGGAGCGCAAAAATGCGGGTTCGCATCTGGGCTTTGGCTCAGGTGTGCATCATTGCCTGGGTGCGCCGCTCGCCCGGCGCGAGCTTTATTGGGGCTTCAAGGCCATGCTCGACCGGTTCGACAGTGTGAAGTTCGCGGAAGGTAAGAATGACTTCTCCCACGCGCCGAACTTCTCGCTCCGCGCGTTGAATTCACTGCATATTGAATTCACCAAGGCTTAGAGCTCAAAAACACGGCCCGCTCGCCCTGAGTGATTTTGCGCTTCAGCGTAAAACTGTGTCGAAGGGGCGGGCCGATGTCCTTCGATACAAACAGTGCTGCGCCCTGTTCACTCAGGAGGTACGGCCTTTTCTTGTGTGCTACTCCGCGGCCTCCGCATCATCACCCGCAAGTGCTGCGGGGTTGAAGTTCTTGTCGAACATCTCGATGGTTTCCGACGTCGGGCCATGGATGAAGACAAAGCCCCCGAACGGCGGGATGACATAGCCACCCAGCCCGGTCTCGACGATGGCCTTTTCAATATGGGCAATGTCGCGTTCCACCAGCCGGAAATGGTTGGCCGACGGGTAATGCTTGCCCCAGGCGCGCAGGTCCAGGCGTTTGGTGTCGTCGCGCACTTCGATGTCCATACGACCTTTGATGCCCTGCATCTGGTAACGGGCCACGCCCTCTTCCTTGGGCTCAACTTCTTCAATCCCCACTTGCAGCACTTCTTCATAAAAGCGCCGGGCAATGGGGAAGTCTTCTGTTGAATAATGCAGAATGGCAAAGGGTTCTTTGTTGCGGGTCAGGATGGTGTGCTGACCATCGCGACAGATGAAGCGAATGCCGTTTTCTTCCGGCACGTCAAAGGGTGTGGAATAAGCGCAGTCCGGGTCGGCAGCCTGCATTTTCTCATAAGCTGCCCAGGGGTCATCGACGGGAATGCCGATCACCAGATCCCCCTGTGCCGGGGCCTCACAGGGGCGGGGAACTAAGGCGGCAGGCTGAATTTCAATCAGGTCGATCTGCTGGCCCGTGTCAGGGTTTTCAACATAATGGGTGTGGTATTCGTCACCCAAAACCGGTGCTGTTACCTGCCCGATCGGGTTGTCTTCCGTGTTGGTGTAGATCAGCGGTTCCGGCGCGCCCGGCTGGAACTCGGTAAAGCCCAGCGTGCGCAGAACTTTCTTGGTCTGCACGATGTCGCTGCAGGAAATACCGTGATGTGTCTGGACCATGGAAAACATGGGCCTCTCCCCGTATTAAAGTCACTGTTGCATGTCAGGCTACAACAGGGTTAGCCTCTTATCCAGTCAGGAACGGGAGCAAATCATGGGCACACCCAGCATCGCACATTACGGCACGACCTTGATGGAAGACCAACCGCCAGCAGGGGCTGACTATCACGCGCATCCTCGCACGGGCGACCTTGGTCGGACGTTGGAGTTCCTGGGCCTCTTTGGTTTCAAGACCCTGATGGAAAACATGTATGAGGGCCTGGGCCGGCAATATATCTGGTCACGCGGCACGCAGGACGATGTCGACTATATCGAGAAAGACACGTTCACCAGTTTTGCTGCCGTCTCTCGCCCGGCGACCGATATGCCGCGAATTGGCGATACATTCTTCCGCATGACCCATGCAGACCCCATCGGCATCTACACCACGCTGAAAGAAAAAGGGTTGGTGGACCATATTGGCAATGCGGATCAGGAGGCGGCCTTTCTGGCTGGTGAGGCAGACAGCGTCCTCTATATGGGGCCGGACGGGCAGCGCTATGAACTATGCGGAACCCAGCCAACGGTGGCTGAAAACCACACGGTTTATATCTGCACCGACCCGGCGCAGCTGGATGAAATCCATGCAGATTTTGCCAGTGAGTTTGGCCTGACGCCCGCCGGGACAGAAGACTTCTACGGCTATGCCACCGCGCACCTGTTGCGGCGCGAAGACCCGGGCATCACCATTGCCCTGATCACCCCGGCCCACGGCACGTCATTGGAGCCACGCTGGACGGAAGATATCTTCAAGGAAGCTGGTTATTCACACTACCGCCTTGGTAGCCCGGACATGGCGCATACCGAATCAGTGACACGCGAGGCCTTCCCTAAAGGCGGAGATGTAGCGTTCGTGTATTTCCACGACAGCTATCTGGAGCTGGTGCAGGTGGAAGACGCCGCAGCCCAAGCGGCGGAGTAGTCAATACTATCTAATATCGACATTCGGGGGCCATCGGATTACGCCAAGTCATATAGTTCGAGACATTGATGAAACGAGTATTATTGACGGTGTTCAGTTGGGAATATTTTCCGCGGATGTCGTCGCGCAGAGTCTGCAAGAGGTGGTTGTCACCGCCATGAGGCGCACAGGCTATAATTATGATTTGCCTGCGGTAACTGTGAAGAAAAATGCCGACTTTCTGGTTCAATCCATAGAGGTAAGTAATGACAGCCGATCTGAGGAGTTGAGAAAGAAAGAGATTCTGGAAACCATCAATAATTTGCTCAGATCGGCGGGGCAGGCTGAAGGAATTGAGTTGTCATATGTCGAAGGTTTCCTGGTGCCGGTCAACGTCAATGATGAGTCGCTCCGGTTTGAAGATGACTCTGATTATGTAGATTCCAATTATGTTGAGATTTATGTGAAGGTCGCCTTGGACGGTGACCGCGATCCAAAAGAGCAAATTGCAGATCTACGAAAATTCATTGCGGACGCTGGCTTGGTCGGCCGCACCGAAATCGATGCTAGTGGCAGGATTGGCTTAAGTATCATTGACCCAGGCCAGTACAGGTATGAGATCATCCAGCAAATCTCCGAAGAAAATAGGTGAGTTGAAGAACAACTCGCTGGTGACTGTATGACGGTTGCAAAAGGGCTCGCAGACCGGGTCCGGTGGGTGCGATCAGACATTGCTGAATTGACCCCCTACATTGACTATTCAACGGATATCACTTGCAACTGAGATAAACAGCAAAAAGGGGGCGCAGACGGCACCCCCTGATCACGTCAAAGCCGATCATGCAGTATGGTCGGCTTTTTGTCTTTACCGGCCTTTGAATTCCGGCGCGCGTTTTTCCATGAAGGCCTTGATGCCTTCTGCAAAATCTTCTGTGCGCATCAGCGGCAGCAGCTGCAGATACACATGGTGGACATGCTCATCGAAGGTTTCCTTCATGCCCATGCGCATCATGCGCTTGGCAGCAGCCGTTGCCAGCGGCGCGTTGGAGGCAATTTCCTTGGCCAGGTCGCGGGCGGCAGACTGTACTTCATCGTCTGCAACCACGTGGTTGGTCAGGCCCAGCTCCAGGCATTCTTCCGCGCCGAGTGTGCGGCCAGAGAAGATCACTTCAGAGGCTTTCGCCCAGCCCAGCAGGCGCGGCAAAATCCAGGTGCCGCCAGATTCTGGCAGCAGGCCACGCTTGGTAAAGGCCGCGGCCAGTTTGCCGCTTTCGCCCATGAAGCGAATGTCGGCACCCAGGGCGAGGTCCATGCCATAACCGGCAGCGCCGCCGTTGAGCGCGCAGATCACCGGCGTGTCGAGGTTATAGAGAACCGTCGGCGGCGTGGTGCGCACATCAAGGTTGGTGGATACAGCAGGGTTAGAGCCAATGCCCGTTGAGCCTTGGCTTGCCTTACCCAGGTCGAGGCCTGCGCAAAAGGCGCGGCCGGCGCCGGTCAGAATGATGCAGCGCACTTCCGGGTCTGTATCAGCAGCAAAAAGCTGCTTGGCCAGCCCGTCGAGCATTTCACCGGAAATGGTGTTCATGCGCTGCGGCGCGTTAAGGGTAATGGTCGCAATATGGTCAGAAACCTCGTAGAGGATTTCACTTTCTGTTTCGTTGGCAGCCTGTGGCTGTGACATGTGTCTTCTCCCGTATGATTGGACGGGTATAGTGATACGCCCGTGCGGCAACGTCCAGCCTTAAGAAAGTTTTTCCACCACCATGCAGATGCAGATCGACATAGAAGAATGGCCCGTCCGTGGCGTGTTCCGCATTGCCCGGCGCGAAGCCACCACAACCCGGGTATTGGTCGTCACGCTGAGAGATGGTGACCATACAGGCCGCGGCGAAGCCGGACCAATTGCGCGCTATGGCGAGACGGTGGAAAGTTGCACGGCCCAGCTGGAGGCCATTCGGCCAAATATTGAAATGGGCCTGACGCGCGACGATTTGGCGGAGATGCTACCACCGGGCTCGGCCCGCAATGCGCTGGATTGCGCCTTGTGGGACCTTGAGGCCAAAAAGAGCAATACGCCCGCCTGGCGATTGGCTGGTTTGCGCACGCTCGATCCGATCACCACCGCCTTCACCATCAGCATCAACAGCCCCGATGTGGTGTTGGACCATGCCGAACAATCTGCCGCCATGCCGCTGTTGAAGCTCAAGCTCGCGGGCGATGATGATGACCTGATTCGCCTGCGCGCCATCCGCGCGGGTGCGCCAGGCGTGCGGCTTATCGTTGATGCCAATGAGGCCTATACTATCGAGCGGCTGCAGGAATTGCTGCCGCTGATGGCCGCGTTGCATGTGGAAATGGTCGAACAGCCGCTGCCTGCGGGCGAGGATGACGCGCTTGCGGGGCTCGACAGTCCCATCCCTCTCTGTGCCGATGAAAGCGCGCATCTGGATGAAGATTTGGCGGCACTCGCCAGCAAATATCAGGCCATCAACATCAAGCTCGACAAAACAGGTGGGCTCACCGCGGCGCTGGACCTGGCGCGCCGGGCACGCGAAGCCGGGCTCGACATTATGGTGGGTTGCATGCTGGGCACGTCATTGGCCATGGCCCCGGCCATGTTGCTGGCCCAAGGTGCTCGGTGGGTCGACCTCGATGGCCCGCTGTTGCTGGCAGAAGACCGCGAGCCCGGGCTTGTTTATGCCGATAGGCTCGTGTTCCCACCCGAGGCAGACGTATGGGGCTAGGTAGAAAAACCGTTCTCGATGATCCGTTCGTGCCGAGTGAATTGCGTAGCAATTTGTATCGAGGTACGGATAACTGGCCACCCACTGCATAGGACATCCATCCGTTCATACCTCGATACAATTTGACGCTATGCGCCAAACCACTCGGCACGAACGGATGGCACTTAGGCAAAAGAAAAGGCCCCCGAAGGGGCCTCTCCCGTCTTCCCATTTCGGGTGGCTTTAGTTCGAGCCGGTGGGGATGTCCTTGAAGGGCACATCCTTGTCGACACGGACGTCGCCGGGTAGGCCCAGCACACGTTCAGCCAAAATATTGCGCATAATTTCGTCGGTACCACCGGCGATACGACCAGCGATAGACCCCAACAGACCATGCTGGAACAGTGCCTTCATGGGGGCTTCATCGCCTTCCATCAAGCCGCCGGCCATGTCGATCAGGTTCATGCCATATTCGGACATGCTTTGGCGCATCGGGCCGTTTACCAGCTTGCCGATTGAAGCCTCAGGTCCCGGTGTGTCACCACGAGACAGGGCCGACATGGTCCGCGCATTGGCATATTTAATGCCGGAGGAGCGGGCATACCATTCAGCCAGCTGGGCGCGCACGGCACCATCCTTGATCAGCGGGCCGTCTTCACCTTCGAGGTCGCGGGCGAGGTCGAACAGGGTTTCAAACCCGACAGCCAGCTGGGCGGAAGAGCCCACGGCCATGCGTTCATTCATCAGCGTGGTCAGGGAAACTTTCCAGCCATCGCCGACAGCGCCAAGGCGGTTGGCATCGGGAATGCGGACATTGTCAAAGAACACTTCATTGAAGTGTGCCTGGCCGGATACCTGCTTGATGGGCTTGGCCTCGACACCCGGTGTCTTCATGTCCAAGAGGAAGAAGGTCAGGCCCTTATGCTTGGGGACATCGGGGTCGGTACGGGTTACCAGAATACCCCAGTCAGATTCATGAGCGCCCGACGACCAGATTTTGGAGCCGTTGACGACCCATTCGTCGCCATCCTTGACGGCGCGGGTGCGCAGGGCTGCCAGGTCTGACCCGCCTGCAGGCTCAGAGAACAGCTGGCACCAGACAATGTCGGCGCGGGCCGTCTTCTTCAGGAAGCGCTCTTTCTGATCGTCATTGGCATGGACCATCAGCATCGGGCCGGTCATGCCAACGCCTACAACCAGCATTGCGGCGGATGGTGGAGCCAGCTTACTTTCTTCTTCCGAGAAGATGGCAGACTTGTTCGATGACAGGGCGCGCCCGCCATATTCTTCCGGCCAGCCCAGGCAGGCCCAGCCTGCATCATATTTTGTGGCCTGCCATTCACGGCACACGGCCTGCATGCCTTCGGTCTGCATACGCTTCTGCCAGTTGGCGGGGGCATTGGCTTCCAGCCATGCGCGCGCCTCGGCGCGGAATTCTGCTTCTTCCGGGGTATCGTTAAAATCCACGGTCGCTCCTCCTGTAAAATCTGCGACAACGCTAGCACAAGCGTGCATATATGCAACGCTGATTATATGGGGTAAATGATCATCCAATATGATCAAGGGAGTAGGTAGCCGCCATCGACGACCATTTCTGTCCCGGTCACGAAGGATGATTCGTCCGACGCCAGGAACAACACCATATTGGCGACCTCCTCTGGCGTGCCGAGCCTGCCCAGCGCATGCTGGCCGATAATCTGGTCCCACATCTCATTGGCGTTGGGCATAGCATTGATTGCATTGCTGAGCAGCGGCGTCTCGATATAACCGGGATGGACTGAATTACAGCGAATATTCAGCCCCATTTCCCCGCAATAGGCCGCGACAGATTTGCTGAGCAGGCGCACAGCCCCTTTGGAGGCACTATAGGCGGGCACGAAGCCTGCCCCATTCATCCCGTGGATCGACGACATATTGATGATCGAGCCACTGCCGTTTGCCTTCATCGCATTCACCGCCGCACGGCAGCCGAGAAACACCGCGTCAGAATTGACGGCCATAATTTTCTGCCAGCTTTCCAGCGATTCAACATCAATGGGACCACCTGCGCCAATGCCCGCATTGTTCACCAGAATGTCCAGCTTGCCGAATCGTAGCACGGTTTCATCGATGATACTGCGCCACCGGTCCGGGTCCGTGACGTCCTGATGCAAAAAGACAGCACTTTCACCCAGTTCCTGGGCCAATGAATTACCCGTCTCTTCATTCAGGTCTGTGATGACCACGCGGCCGCCTTCACCCACAAAGCGCCGGCTGCAGGCGGCCCCGATGCCGGAGACCCCGCCGGTAATAATGGCGACCTTGTTGGCAAGGCGGCCATTGTCTTCGGTCATGAATTTGTCCCCTCCAGAAATTCATTGCGCAGCTTAACGGCCCTGTCAGGAAAGTCGCAGAACAAACCATCAATGCCCAAATCCAAATGGGCCCTGATTTCATCTTCCATGCTGGCGAAGTGCGGGTTCACCATTTCGTCCACAAAGGCCCAGACATGGACTTCCTTACCCATGGCCCTGCATCGGTCCAACAAGCCAGTGTCCTGCCCCTTTTGGTCAATGATCAGCGACTTGTGCGGCGCAATGACGTCGGCAAAGGGTTCGGCCTCTTCTGCCACAGAGGACGGCTTGAGCGTCTGAAAGGAGAAGTCCTCATTCCGGATTAGCTGGACCAGCGGTATATCCGTCATTTCTCGGGCGCGCTGCAGGGTTTTGTGGTCGAAGCTTTGGAACTGGGCGGGCAATTCTGGTGCGCCAAAGCCATGCTCCGCCATCTGGTCCAGAGCTAAGGGTAGAAAGTCATGCCCTAGCTCTAATAGATCTGGCGCGTGTTTGACCTCAGGACACACGCCGATGGTCCGGCCCTCAACTTGGGCTGCCTGTTTGATCAGGACCAGCAGGTCCTCGAAGGTCAGGATTTTGTCCTGATCATTGTGCTCGGCGGTGCGGGTAGGCCAAAGCTGGCGGCAGCGCAGGGCCTTGAGCTCTTCAAGCGTAAAATCCTCGGCATACCATTGGGCTTCAACAAGGCCGGGCTTAATCCTCTTGCGATCTTCAAATTCTGGAAAGTCGGCCACATTGGTGGTGGTACCCAGATAGCGGTCGTGGCGGCAGATCAGGTGTCCGTCTTTGGTGAACACCAGGTCGGGCTCGATATGGTCGGCGCCCATCTTGATGGCCTGCCTATAGGCTGTCTCGGTATGTTCGGGCCAATAGCCGCTGGCGCCGCGATGGGCAATAACAACCGGGTTGCGCAATGTCATGGAAGGCTCCGCAAATCGACTCGGCGACAGAGTAACCCAAGAAAACCAGCCTCGACATCACAGATTCGGCCCTTCAGGGGCGCAATATTGGACAAAATCGGTCTGATTTAGGCAAAAAGCGCTGAAATGTGGGATTCAGGACTGGAAATTTCATATCTTACCAATTAAGTACGGTTTCGAATTTTGATGGCTGAAGCGAAAGCACCACCATGATCAGACTAACCCGCCTTGCAGACTATGCCGTGCTGCTGATGACGCATATGGCCCATGAATGGCGCCGTAACCCGACCCGCGTCATGAATGCGGCTGACCTGTCGCGTGAAACGCATATCCCCGGCCCAACCGTTTCCAAGATTTTGGGGGCCATGTCCCGTGGTGGGCTTTTGACGTCTCACCGCGGTCATGCAGGTGGTTATGCCCTGTCCCGTGCACCGGGTGATATCACAGCGGCCGACATTATCAGCATCATCGAAGGCCCGATCGCGATTACCGAATGCCTCGATGATGAAACCAGCGCCTGTGAGATCGAAAGCCTGTGCGGCGTCCGCACGTCTTGGGATCGCGTAAACAGCGCTATCAATAATGCCCTTGAAGATATCAGCCTGCAGCAGATGGCCAGTGACCAGCTGGCTGTCTTTGGCGTGGACGATTTGGAAGAACCTGCTCTGCAGGAAAGGCACTAGAATTATGGCAGATGCACAAACACAACAGACCGTCGAAGAAACGGCTGACTACAAGTACGGCTTTGTCACGGATATCGAAACGGAAGTCGCCCCCAAGGGGCTGAATGAAGACATCATCCGCTTCATTTCCGCCAAGAAGGACGAGCCGGAGTGGCTGCTCGACTATCGCCTTAAGGCTTACCAGGCTTGGCTGAAGGTGGAAGAGCCGGAATGGGCACGGGTGAACTATCCCGAAGTCGACTTCCAGGACATCCATTATTACGCAGCGCCGAAGACCGATGAGGATGGCCCCAAAAGTCTTGATGAAATAGACCCGGAAATTCTCGCGACTTATGAGAAGCTGGGTATTCCCGTTAAGGAACAGGAAGTGCTGGCGGGCATCGCAAACTCCCCCAATGTGGCGGTCGATGCGGTGTTTGACTCTGTCTCCGTCGCCACGACCTATAAGGCCAAGCTGGAAGAGATCGGGGTTATCTTCTGTTCTTTCTCAGAGGCGGTGATTGAGCACCCCGAGCTGGTGAAGAAATATCTCGGCTCTGTTGTGCCAGCGGGCGACAATTTCTACGCGACCCTGAACGCCGCCGTTTTCTCGGACGGGACCTTTGTGTACATCCCGAAGGGCGTGCGTTGCCCGATGGAATTGTCGACATATTTCCGCATCAACACAGCCAATTCAGGCCAGTTTGAACGCACGCTGATTATTGCTGATGAAGGCTCATACGTGTCCTACCTGGAAGGCTGCACGGCCCCGATGCGTGATGAAAACCAGCTGCATGCAGCCGTTGTTGAGCTTGTTGCGCTTGATGATGCCGAAATCAAATACTCCACCGTGCAGAACTGGTACCCGGGCGACAAAGACGGCAAGGGTGGTATCTATAATTTCGTGACCAAGCGTGCGGCCTGCCGCGGCAAAAACTCCAAGGTGTCGTGGACGCAGGTAGAAACCGGCTCTGCGGTGACGTGGAAATATCCAAGCTGTATTCTGCAGGGCGACGGTTCTGTTGGTGAGTTCTATTCGGTGGCGATCACCAATAATTACCAGCAGGCGGATACGGGCACGAAGATGATCCATATCGGCAAGAACACAACGTCAAAGATCATCTCCAAAGGTATCTCAGCCGGTAAGGCGCAGAACACCTATCGGGGCATGGTGCGGATCCAGCCGGGTGCGGAAGACTCGCGTAATTTCACCCAATGTGACTCGCTCCTCATGGGCGACCAGTGCGGTGCCCATACGGTGCCTTATATTGAGGTGAAAAACCCCTCGGCCCAGGTGGAACATGAGGCCACCACATCGAAAATCAGTGAAGACCAGATGTTCTATTGCCTGCAGCGCGGGCTCGACCCGGAAGAAGCGGTGTCGATGATCGTTAATGGTTTTTGTAAGGAAGTCATGCAGCAGCTCCCCATGGAGTTCGCTGTGGAAGCCCAGAAATTGCTGGGCATTAGTCTGGAAGGAAGCGTGGGATAGTCATGCTCGAGATTCAAAATCTACATGCAACGGTTGGCGACAAGCCGATTCTCAAAGGCATCAACCTGTCTGTAAAGGGCGGCGAAGTGCACGCCATCATGGGCCCTAATGGTGCCGGTAAAAGTACGCTCGGTAATGTGCTTGCGGGCCGCGAAGGCTACAATGTCACCGACGGCTCTGTGTCCTACCAGGGCAAAGACCTGTTCGAGCTAGAAGCGGACGAACGTGCCCGCGATGGCTTGTTCCTGGGTTTTCAGTACCCGGTGGAATTGCCGGGCGTGAATGGCATGACTTTTCTTCGCATGGCCAACAATGCAGTGCGTGAACATCGCGGTGAAGAAGCGCTGGATGGCATGGACTTCCTTAAGCTCCTCAAAGGCAAGATCGCTGATCTCGACATGGATGATGCTCTGTTGAAGCGCTCCGTCAATGTTGGCTTCTCCGGCGGTGAGAAGAAGCGGAATGAGATTATCCAGATGGCGGTGTTGGACCCGCATCTGATGATCCTCGACGAGACAGATTCGGGCCTCGATATCGATGCGCTCAAACTGGTTTCTGCCGGCATCAATCTGATGCGCGGGCCGGAAAAAGCGATTGTTCTGGTCACCCATTACCAGCGCTTGCTGGACTATGTGAAGCCAGACTTCGTGCACGTTTTGCGTGACGGCCAGATTGTCGACTCCGGCGGACCGGAACTGGCCCAGAAGCTGGAAAAAGAAGGCTACGCCGCTTACGGCGCAGACGAAGCAGCATAGGCAGAACCATGAACGCTGAAACGCCCCTTTTTGCTGAACAGTTTGAAGCCGCCCGGCCTGCCTTGCCTGATGGTAATGCCAGCTGGCGCCAATTGGCTTTCGACAGGTTCGCAGCCCTTGGTCTGCCCAGCCAGCAACGGGAAGCCTGGCGCTATACGTCATTGGCGGCCTTGCGTGGCGAGCTGACAGGTCAAGCGCTCGACAGCGCTGCGTTGGCAGAAACTGTTGCTGCGCAGAAGATAGATGGTGCACTGCACCTGGTCTTTGTTGCGGGTCAGTTCGTGCCCGAATTGTCTTCCGCGTTGGAAGGTATTGACGGCTTGTCGATCGGCAACCTTGCCGACAGCCTTGATGACACAACGGTCGATCAGATCGTGCTCGCCGGTGGTGAAAACCCGGATGAAGCCCTGGTCGCCCTCAATGGTGCGCTTGTGAGCGACGGTGTTGTGGTCGAGGTGGCCGAAGGCGCTTCTATCACTCAGCCGATCCAGCTGATCTATCTGGGGAACCCGACGGGGCTGGTGAATATCCGCAACATTGTGCGGATGCAGCCGGGCAGCCGGGCAACGCTTGTTGAAACAGCGCAGGACGCTAATGCCGCCGTGCTCAATGTGGTTAACCAGGTAACGGTTGCGGCAGAAGCACGGCTCGACCATTTGCGGGTGATGGATGATGGCGCAGGTGCCAATCATATCGCCCAGACGCGCCTGACCCTGGCAGAGAAATCTCATTATGAAGGCTTCGCCCTTCTGGCTGGCGGGGCTATCGCGCGCTATGAAGTGCAGGCTGTTATTGAAGGTGAGCAAGCCCATTGCGGCCTCGCCGGTATTGGCTTGGGCACAGGCAAGGACGTGCGGGACGTGATTACCCATGTTGACCACGCCGTACCCAATTGCACGTCGGACCAGACCTTCAAGAACGTGATGGATGACCATGCGTCGTCCGTGTTTCAGGGCAAGGTAACGGTGCGGCAGGATGCCCAGCACACCGATGCGATCCAGTCCAACCAGAATATGCTGTTAGCACGCACGGCAACGGCCAACGCCAAACCGGAATTGGTCATCTTTGCTGATGACGTGAAGTGCGCCCATGGGGCTACGGTGGGTGAGCTGGATGCAGACCAGCTGTTCTACCTGCAGGCCCGTGGCCTCAATGAACAAACGGCCCGGCAATTGCTGATCGAAGGCTTTATTGCCGATGTGTTTGAAGCCATTGGTGACGAGGCACTGCGCAATCATCTGCGCGGGCTTGCCAGCACCTGGTTGCACGGTGATGGGTGGGGGGACCATGCATGAGCAGCGCGGCTTCCATCAATACGCCCAGCTTCGACATTGAGGCGATCCGCAAGGACTTCCCCATCCTGGCCGAGACCATGCCAGGTGGTAAAAAACTGACCTTTTTGGACAGCGCGGCCAGTGCGCAGAAGCCGCAGGCTGTTATCGACGCCATGGCAAATGTCTATGGCCATGAATATGCCAATATTCACCGGGGTGTTTACTACCTGTCGCAGATTGCGACCGACCATTTCGAAGCCGCGCGCCGCAAAGTACAGGGCTTTCTGGGTGCAGCGCATGACCGGGAAATCATCTTCACTCGTAACGCGACGGAAGCCATCAACCTGGTGGCGGCCAGTTGGGGGCGCGCGAATTTGAAGGAAGGTGACCAGGTCATCCTTTCTGAAATGGAACATCACGCCAATATTGTGCCGTGGCAGTTGTTGCGCGAGCAGACCGGCATTGAACTGGTGGTCGCGCCGATTGACGATGATGGCGCGCTGATTTGGGAAGAGTTTGAAAACTGCTTCACGGATCGTACCAAGCTAGTCGCCATGACGCATGTGTCAAATGCGCTGGGTACCGTCACGCCGATTGCCGACATCATCCGCACGGCCCATGACCATGGTACCCTGGTGCTGGTGGATGGCAGTCAGGCGGTGCCGCATATAGATGTGGATGTCGTAGCGCTGGACGCAGATTTCTACGTCTTTACCGGCCATAAGCTTTATGGCCCGTCTGGCATTGGCGTGCTTTATGGCAAGGAAGCGTTGCTGGAGGCCATGCCCCCTTATCAAGGCGGCGGCGAAATGATCGCGACGGTGACCTTCGAGAAAACGACCTATGCTGAGTTGCCCCACAAGTTTGAGGCTGGCACCCCCAATATTGTTGGGGCAATTGGCCTGGGCGCGGCCATTGACTATCTGGCAACGATTGACCGGGCAGCGGCTAACGCGCATGAACAAGCGCTCCTCGCCTATACCAATGAACAGTTGGCGGGGCTGAATTCTGTGCGTATTTATGGCACCGCACCACAAAAGGTTGGCTTGGTGTCATTTACTATCGATGGGGCACATCCCCATGATGTGGGCACCATTCTGGACCATGAAGGTATTGCCGTGCGTGCCGGGCATCACTGCGCCCAGCCGGTGATGGACCGTTTCGGCGTACCGGCAACCACCCGAGCTTCCTTCGGGCTGCACAGTGACTATGACGACGTTGATACCCTCGTTTCCGGTATCAAGCTGGTACAGGAGATCTTTGGCTGATGAGCGACCTACGTGAACTATACCAGGAGGTGATCCTGGACCACGGCAAGAACCCGCGGAATTTTGGCCCATTGCCAGAAGCCAACCGTGAGGCCCATGGCCACAACCCGTTGTGCGGCGACAAGATTGCCCTGCATGTGGTGCTGGACGGAGACCTAGTCCAGGACGTGAAGTTCGAAGGCGCCGGTTGTGCCATTTCCATGGCCAGTGCCTCACTGATGACGACAATCCTCAAGGGTAAGACAGAAGCAGAAGCCCGCGCTTTGTTTGAGCAGTTCCATGATCTGCTGACCAGCAATGAAGAGGCGTCGCTCGACCAGTTGGAAGCGCTTGACAAGCTGGCGGTGTTCTCCGGCGTGCGGGATTATCCGCTGCGCGTTAAGTGCGCCACGCTGGGTTGGCATACGCTGAATGCCGCGCTGGATGAAACAGGCGAGACGGTGGTGACAGAATGACCGACGAATTCATGGAAAAATTTGTTGAAGGGCCGCAGCAGGACGCGCCCGCAGGAGAAGCAGCGATGACTAGCATTAAGGACCAGGCCATCGGGATCCTCATGGAAACCTATGACCCGGAAATTCCGGTCAACATATACGAGCTGGGCCTGATCTATGGCGTCGAAGCTGATGAGGAAGCCGGCAAGGTCGACATCACCATGACGCTGACCACGCCCATGTGTCCGGTGGCTGATTCAATGCCCGGCGAAATTCAGGAAAAGGTGGCCGCGCTTGATGGTGTCAATGACGTAACGGTTGATCTTGTCTGGGAACCGCCTTGGGATATGTCTATGCTGTCAGATGCAGCGAAGCTTGAATTGGGGATGATGTAATGGCTGGTAACATTCTTACATTGACGGAAAGTGCCCAGAACCGGGTGGCCGAATTGATGTCGGCAAACCCTGAAGCGGCGGGCATTCGTGTCTGGATCAAGGAAGGTGGCTGTAACGGTCTGACCTACCAGGTCGACCTGGCAGAAGAAGAAACCGCTGGTGACGATGTGGTAGAAACACCGGGTGGCAAGGTGTTCCTGGATCCAAAATCGTTGATGTACATCATCGGAGCGCAGATGGACTTCCACCAGGACACATTTTATTCGGGCTTCCTGTTCAAGAACCCCAATGAATCCGGCCAGTGCGGCTGCGGCGAAAGCTTCTCAGTCGACAGCTAGGGCGGCCACTTCGGCGCGCAGGGTTTCGAGCAGTTCATCACTATGGGTGAGGTGCTGCGCCTCTGTTTCCAAAATAACTTCAAAGGCGCGTTTCTTGTAGGCGAGGATGTTGATCCGCTCGCCTGCACCGGCGGTTTTGGCCGCGTCATAGACCATGTCGAGCAGGCGATCAGCTGCGTGCAGCCTGCCCCACAGATAGTCATTTTCGCGGTCTGCGCGGCGGAAGAAGGCACCAAAATTCCCCATACGAATGCCCTGTAGAACATCAGGGCCCGTGTCGCGTAAAGCGGTGCAGTCCTGCGGGCTAAGGCGTGAGACGCGGATTTCGTCCTGCTCGGCCTGTTGCCGCCAGGACCCGGCTGAAAAGGTCAGCGTATCCCAATAGGAAAAACCGAGATATTGCGTCAGTAACTCCTGCCGTACGGAGCCCCCTGCGCCGGTATGTTCCATCGATGAAAAGATATCGTCTGCCTGGTAATTCATGGTTTCCAGCGTCAGGTCGCGCGACAGGCTTTCAATAATCGTATCCAGCGCCACGCCATGTTTGCGGGCAAAAGCAATGCCCTGGGCGGGGTCCAGTTCGTCACTTTCCAGCTCAGGCAGGAACAGATTTTGGATGCGGTTGGTTGCATCCAGGCTGAAAGCGGCTGTTTTTTGTTTCTGACGCAAATGTTCCAGCACCTCATAGAAACGACCTTTAAGATAATCCAGACGATAGGCGTTCAGGTCTTTGAAGTCTGGTTCATCGAGCCGGGTATAGAGATGATTTAGATGCTTGATGACAAACCGAATGCGCCGTTGGCGGAAGTCCAGGTCAAAGCCGCGTAACAGCCGTAGCCAGGCAGGCGTGCTGCGCAGGCGACCACCCCGGCCCAAATGGCCAAAGTCTTCGGGATAGGCCTGGCGCATATGGGCCCATTCATTCACCGCCTGGCGAACGAAGCTGGCCTCCGGCGATGCGAGCGACACATCGCAAATGTCGGCCAATATGGCGGTGATGTTGACGATAGAAGAATTCAGCTTCAGCCGCAGATAGCCCTTATAGGCAATCCCTGCCGTTTCAGCGGCGCCCTGATTGGCCATGTCGCGCCAACGTTCAATCTGGTCGGTGGTGACGTGATACCGCGTGGCCCGCCTGCCCATCAGCTTGCTGACCAGTTTTTCAATGTCCGGCCGGGCGGCCTCAATAATGGCCTCGGTCTGGGCGACTTCGTAATTGTTCTGGCGGATCCACATCAGGTCGTCATAGATCGGCTCATGCCGCGGCAGGTCCGACAGGCTGGACTTCACCGCCTCCAACACGCCAGGGGCTTCCTGTTCGACACTGGGTTCAACATCGCCCGGATTGGGGTTGATATAGAGCAGCCGCCGGTCAACATTGCGATAGGCGGGCTTGGTCTGAATGGCGGTAATGGCTGCATCCAGCGGCTTGTTATTCAGCACCGCGCCATCAACAAAGGCTGATGTTTCCGGGTTTGCCCCGCCACGGGCGTGGTCCCGAAAGCTACGTTCAATAAAGGCCTTTTTGTCATCCCATTGCCTGTCTTGAGCAGCGAGTACTTCATCCACTTCATCTAACCGAGCGGCGGGGAACAGGCCGGGAAAACTCGATGTTGCCCGTGCGGCAAATGAAAGTGCGGGAATATCTTCCATCCTGAATTCGCTGTGTTCATCGCCGCTCGGCCAATGGACATAGGAGAAGGACAGCACATGGCGATGTTCTTTTTCCTCAATCACCGGCGGGTCATAAAGCGGGATGCGTCGCGGGTAGCCATAGAAATCCGTCACGGTTACAAACAAATCCAGCTCGTGCCCTTGGGGCAGCAGGGAAGACCCCCGGTGTTCTGGCTTGCCCATGCCTTCAAGGGCCTGCATGAGGGTCTGGATCAGCCGCGTGCCATCGAAGGGCGGTTTCAGGCGCGCGATCTGCAGCAGCGAGATGAATTTGCCCAGTGTCTCGCTGTCCTGCTCCAGCTGGGCCAGCCGCCCGCCGGAAATCCAGCGCACCAGCGGGGCCAGCAATTTGTCGGCCCAGTTGCTGCGGTCTTCTTCGGCAACCAGCTCACGCACGTCAGAGCCTTCCAGCCACATTTTGCGCAGGCCGGTGAATGGCAGGTCATGCGCCAGGGCACGGCCCAGGATCACACCATTGATGCCGCCGGCACTGGCACCGGCGATCACATCGATAATCACCCGCAGGTCAACTTCGGCACCCACATCCTGTAGCAGGTCGTAATAAACACCCTCGGTATCCATGGTTTGGCCCGGTGGGGGCGTCAGGCTGGCAAAAGGACGCGTCTGCTTGGCCTCTACCTCCGGCACGGCATGATAGAAGCTGGAGGCACGCGAGAGCTTCAACAGCTCGCGCGTCAGCCCATGCATGTAGACAGCGAGCGAAATACCGCCGCTACAGACAATGGCAAGCCGAAGTTCCTTTTCCCTCATCAGCTCAAGTCCGTCATGGGCGAAGGCTCACACGACTGCCATCTGCCAGATCCTCGGCCAGTTGGTAATGGGTCATATGACCGCGCAAGGCGTTGCACCAGTCATCAATATCGAGCTGGAAGATGGCGCAGGCCGCCGGTGGGTAGACCTTGAACTCGTTGATGTCCAACGGCTCGTCATGGCTCTCCTTCATATAAAAGGCGAGGTCGGCAATGCCGGGATTGTGGCCCACAAGCACCAGGCTGTTCACCTCCGGCTCGGTGCGGCGAATGCAGTCCATGATCCCGGATTCGCTGGCTAGATAAAGCCCATCTTCCCCCAGCGTCATGGGTGTTGGGTGCAGCTCATTGCAGACGGCATAGGCGGTTTCTGTCGTGCGTGTGGCGGTCGAATGCACGATCAGGTTAGGTTTGACCTCAAGATCGCGCAGGTAACGGCCCACAAGCTTTGCATCCTGCGTACCCCGGTTGGAGAGCGCTCTTTGCTCGTCGGTGCCATCATCCGCGTGGCGTTTTGCTTTGGCGTGGCGCAGTAAAACCAACTGCTTCATGCCGACCCTCCGGAATCGTCATCCATTTCCCGACCCGACACAAAGGGTATCGCGAGCATGGCTGCCGGGGACAGGTATTTTTCAGCTCTGAAGTCATTTAATCCGATCAGCATGTCCTGGTGGCCGTCTTTCGGCTGGGCTTTATAGGTGCGGCATAGCCTGTCCCACCACGGCAGGTTGAAGCCGAAGTTATTGTTGAGCTCTTCTGTATGAACCGAGTGGTGTACCCGGTGCATATCTGGCGTTACCAGCACCAGCCGCAGGACGGCGTCCAATCGGGGTGGCAGCGACCAATTGGCATGGTTGAACATGGAAGTCGCGTTGAGCACGACCTCAAAAATGATGACCACCAGAGGTGAAATGCCAAAGACAAGGATAACCGCAAATTTGATGCCCATGGAGATGATGATCTCCAGCGGGTGAAAGCGCAATCCGGTGCTGACATCAATATCGGTGTCGGCATGGTGCATCCGGTGCAGGCGCCATAACGGCTTGATGCGATGCATCATCACGTGCTGGGCATAGATAACAAAATCCATGATCAGGAAGCCGATCAGAAATGTCAGCGGCCCTGACGTGTTCCACTGATTTAACAGGCCTAGGCCTTTGCTTTCGGCCAGCAGTGCAACACCCACGGCTGTGGTGCCAACCAGCCAAAACAGGCCGCGAAGTACCAGCGTGTTGCCCAGAATGATCGCCATATTATTGCGCCAGCGGATGGACTTGGACGTGGAGCGTTGCTTTTTGGGGAAACGGTGTTCCAGCAGGGCAAAGGCCATGAACAGCACGACAAAAAATGAAAGCCGAATCACGGCCTCCGGTAATATTGCCTGTTCAATCATAGTGGGCCATGCCTTTGGCGTTAGCCTAGCCTTCTTCGCTTCGGCGGTAAAGAGCGGCGACGCCTCGTTCAATGCCCGCAGCGGTCAGCCGGTCGATCCGCAATTCGTGGCGGATCATCTCCAGCAATTGCAGTTCTTCCTGAGTCAGTTCGCCATCGACGGCAGCAACCCGGCAGGCCAGGGCATAGGCTGTATCGTAGAAAGCGGTGGGTAATTGGTCCCGCACCGTATCCAGGACCTTCTCGACGCCATCATCATCGGCGAGCAGTATGGCACAGGCTTCCGCAACGGCGGCCATGTCGTCCAGATCATAGTCAGCAAAGGCGGGCAGGTGTACGACCGCCTGGGTCATGGTGGCCAATTCTTGGTCTGTCATGTCGGAGTCAGAGGCTGAAACCAATACCATCAGCTGGATTAGGGCCTGATGCGGTGAAACGTCCGGGTTGCTCATTCATTCTCTCCGAATTCGACAAGGTGCCGTGTGGTGGCAGGCTTCAAATCTAGGGGCCATGTCGCCTCCCTTCAAGCCCCAAAGCCTTCACTTCCAAGCGCTTCTGCCAGGGCTTCTTCTTCTGCGGCTTGTTATTCAGCATAGAATTGCTTGGCGGTTTGTACGGCATCCGCCAGCCCCAACCGCTTCACTTCAACGCCGTCTGGGAAGGCCGTCAGCAGGCGTGAGGGCATGGCTCCGTCGAGCATGACAAAGATACCGCGGTCATCTGCCCGGCGCACCAGCCGCCCAAAGGCCTGCTTCAGCCTCAGGCGGGCGATCATGTCGTCATAATTGCGGTTGCCAAAGGCTTCCCGGCGCGCCCGGTGCATGATGGTCGGTCGTGGCCAGGGCACACGGTCAAATACCAGCATCCGCAATGCGTCGCCGGGGACGTCTACGCCGTCGCGCACGGCGTCAGTACCCAACAGGCAGGCGTGGCGGTCAGCCCGGAAGATGTCCACCAGCGTGCCGGGGTCGAGGGCATCCACATGTTGTGCGTAAAGCGGAATGCTCTCTTCTGATAATGGTTCGGCAAGCTGTGCGTAGACCCCACGCAGGCGGGCAATGGCCGTGAACAAACCCAGCCCTCCACCACCGGCGGCCAGAAACAATGTGCGATAGGCGCTTGCGACCATGGCCGGGTCATTCTTGTTCAGATCATTAACGATCAGCACCTTGGTATTGTTCGCATAATCAAAAGGCGAGGTGACGCTTGATCGCCGGGCGGGCATGGCCAGATGGTTAAAACCCGTGCGCATCTCAGCCCTTTGCCAGTCGGCATGTTGGTCGTCAGGTTCCTCGTTACCACGTGTCTGGTCGCTGTGATGCTCTACTTTATCGCGCAGGGTGGCAGAGGTTACGACAACGCCATGGGCGGGTTCCAGCACCGCCTTGGCGAAGGGTTGGGTGGGGTCTACCCAGTGCCGGTGCATGCCGTAGTCGATCTCGCGCTTGCCGATACGTTCGAGTGAAAACCAGTCGACAAACCCTTCTTCGGTGCTGGACTTGATGGCCTGCAGCATCCCCATCCAGGGCAGCACCATGGCCTCTACCCGCCAGAGGATACCCTCGCCAGCCGCATCCAGTCGGTTCCGCGCGGCTGTGTCGAGCGTGTCCGCATGGTCGGTCATGTGTTTGTGCAACAGGCGCGATAGTTCCTGCAGCGGCTTGCCCAGCTCTTGCAGCCTTGCCTGTAACTGGTTGGCTGTTTCCAGCAATTGGTCTGACGGGTCGTTGATGGAGGCTTCAAGCGAATAGGGGGCGTTTTCACCCCCGGCGCGGGCGTGTACATGGGCACGCAAGGCAGCCAGGAAATGTTCCGCCGGGCCTTGCGGGTTGTCGGCTCCAATGCGGGCGAGCCAGCCTTCCCCCGGTAATTGGGCGGCGGCCCGGACAGCCTGATGAAGTGCTTCGTTGGCCTGGTCATGGTCGCCGATCAGGTCGCCAATGCGGGTTTCCAGCCCACGGGCGCGGCTGCGGCGGCTGCTTTCGCCACCCCGGACCCAGCGACGTAACTCGGCGGCCTCTACCCCGCTGAGATGCGATGAAAAGGCGCTGTCGGCGGCATCAAAAATGTGGTGGCCTTCATCAAAGATATAGCGGGTGGGCATGCCCTCTTCATGGCCATAGCGGGCGGCGCGCACCATCACCAGGGCGTGGTTGGCGACGACCAAATCGGCGTGCCGGGCTTTGCGGGATGAATGTTCGATATAGCATTTGCGCCAGTGCTGGCAGCCGGCAAAGACGCATTCACCACGTCGGTCAGTCAGGCCAGAGGCGCGGGCTGTGCCCAGACGTTGCAGAAGCCAGCCGGGCAGGTCGCCGCCGACCATATCGCCGTCGCGCGTATAGCGTGCCCAACGCGCCACCAACCCCAGCCGCACGAGGTTCTCAGGCGCGGCCTGCGCACGGGCAATAGCTTCTTCCAGGTTCAACAGGCAGAGGTAATTTTCACGCCCCTTGCGGATGACGACTTTTTCTGCCTTTTCCTGCCGGTCCGGGTAGCGCCGGTCCAATTCCTGGTCGATCTGCCGCTGCAGGTTCTTGGTATAGGTCGACAGCCAAACGGGTGCGCCATTTTTCTCCGCCCAAAGGGTCGCGGGCGCCACATAACCAAGGGTTTTACCAACGCCGGTGCCTGCCTCGGCCAACACCGCATTGGGCGCCTTGGCAATTTCGCGGGGCCTGAAGGCGCGGCTGACATCACAGGCAAAGTCGCGCTGTTCTTCCCGGTCTTCTGACCTGGGGCCTAATAGCTGTGCCAGACGGCTGATGGTATCACCGTCACTGATCGGGTTGTCGGCCGGCGATGGCAGGGGGGCTTCATCTTCCCATTCTTCAAGGTGCTGCCAGATGCTCAGCCCCGTGCGCCCACCAGGGTTTTTGGCGGGCACCGCCTCGCCAGACAGGGCAAACACGGCATCGCGACCCCAGGCCCATCCGGAACGGGCCATGGTCATGGCAACCAGCAAGGCTTCCTGCTTGTCCGGGTAAGTGTCGCTCGCTAGCATGTCGAGCATATGGGTGGTGGCCTGCAGTAAGGTGGCGGCCTGGTCCGCCGGGTCAAAGCCGGGTGGCGGCAGGCCCAGTGCTTCTGCAATGCCTTGTGGGTGCGGCAGGCAAAAGCGTGCGGGGTACACAAAGGCAAATAAATCCAGCACATCAAGCTGACCGGGGGCAGATTTCACCCGCAAATGGTTGGCAACCCCTGGTTCATGGCAAATGAGGTGCGGCGTGCGCGCCATGGCGGTTTTTGCCTGCTGTGGCGTCAGCGTTTCCAGCTCGCCATCGACGGTCAGCTGGGTGCATTCCAGCAGGCCAACAATCATGGCGTCGCAGTCTCTGGCGAAGGGGGTGGTGGGCAGGCTCATGCGCCCAGCCTATCGCGCGTAGCAGGCAAACCAAAGCAATTGGTTGACGCCACGGCGCACATGCCTATAAGACCCGCCCTATGAGCACCTCGGACACAGCATTGCGCGACATCGCCCTGAATTCCAACGCCTGGCCTTTTGTGGAGGCCCGCAACCTAATCAAGCGATTGGATAAAATGGGTAAACCCGCTGACGAACCCGTCATCTTTGAGACAGGCTATGGCCCGTCGGGTCTGCCGCATATTGGTACCTTTGGCGAAGTGGCGCGCACAACCATGGTGCGCCAGGCATTCCAGATTCTCTCTGACCGCCCGACACGGCTGATTGCCTTTTCTGACGACATGGACGGCATGCGCAAGGTGCCCGACAATGTCCCCAATATCAAAGAGACCGAGCAATATTTGGGCCTGCCATTGACCAAGGTGCCTGACCCGTTTGGTTCCAACCTCAGTTTTGGCTCTGCCAATAATGAGCGTCTCAAGGCCTTCCTGGACCAATTCGGCTTCGACTACGAATTCTATAGCGCGACCGATTGTTACTCTTCCGGCGACTTTGATGAAACGCTGCTCAAGGTGCTGGAACGCTATGACGCGGTGATCAATGTCATCCTGCCCACATTGGGTGAAGAACGCCGCAAGACATACAGCCCCTTTCTGCCGGTGTGCCCCAAAACAGGCAAGGTGCTGCAGGTGCCGGTGGTCGACCGTAATGTCGAGGCAGGCACCATCACCTATGAAGATGAAGACGGCAGCCATGTTGAAGTGCCGGTCACCGGCGGCCATTGTAAGCTGCAGTGGAAGGTCGACTGGGCCATGCGCTGGACGGCGCTGGGTGTTGACTATGAAATGGCCGGGAAGGACCTGATCGACTCGGTTACTCTGTCGAGCAAGATCACCCGCATTCTTGGTGGCACCCCGCCAGAAGGCTTTAATTACGAGCTGTTCCTCGACGAAAATGGCGCCAAGATTTCAAAGTCCAAGGGCAATGGCCTGACGATTGAAGAGTGGCTGAAATATGCCGCGCCAGAAAGCCTGTCGCTCTACATGTTCCAGTCGCCGCGCAAGGCCAAGCGTCTGTATTTTGACGTGATCCCCAAGGCGGTTGATGAATATGTAAAGTTCCTCGACGCCTTTGACGGCCAGGACGCAGACAAACAGCTCGGTAACCCTGTCTGGCATATCCATAATGGTCAGCCGCCCGCAGAAGACATGCCGATTTCCTTTGGCCTGTTGTTGAACCTGGTGGGCGCCAGCCATGCGGACAGCCCGGCCAAGTTGTGGCAGTTCATCTCTAAATATGCGCCGGGCGCAACGCCGGAAAATCACCCATTGCTCGACCGGTTGGTCGGTTTTGCCATTGCCTATTATCAGGACTTTGTGGCCCCGACGCGCCAGTTCCGCGCACCCGAAGGCAAAGAAATTCAGGCGATGGAAGAGCTGTTAGCCTTCCTCGATGGTGCCGCCGAAGACATGGCTGCACAAGATATACAGAACGAGATTTATGCCCTGGGTAAGAAGTACGAGTTCGACCCGCTGCGTGACTGGTTCAAGGCGCTCTATGAAACGCTGCTCGGCCAGTCCCAGGGCCCGCGCATGGGCTCTTTCATTGCGCTCTATGGCGGTGCCAATTCGAAAGAGCTGATCGCGCAGGCCTTGAAGGGTGAGCTGGCTTAGAACCGGCCCACCACCAGGAACTTGATTTCCCGCCCCGGCAAGGGTGCTTCAAACTTCGTGAAGCTTGAGTGGTTGAACCCTGCAGTGTTGAACAGGTTCTTGCCCTGCAGGCGCAGTGACAGATCCGGGCGATTGCCAAATGGCTGCCAGGCGACATAGGCATTGGCAAACCCATGACCTGGCGTGCGGTCTTCAAATGCAGCGACCCGGTTTTGATGATCCGTGATACTGACATCAACGCCTGCCTGGAAGCGCGGGCCATCATAGTCAACCCCGATAGTCGCACTCAGGGGCGGGATGCGCGGCAAATTGCCGCCGCCATTGCGCAGCTTGGCCCGAATGGCATCTAGTTGCGTATGAGCAGACCAGCCGCCACCGAAGTCATAGCGCAGGTCCACCTCCACACCATGGAAGCTGGCATCACCGGCTGCATATTGCAGCACGGGCAACTCGTCTTCCTCAAGGCCCAGATCCTGCTGATAGATATAGTCTTCATACCGTGTGTAATAGGCAAAGGCTTCCAACGAGAACGGGCCTGTGTCGAGCCGCACACCCAGCTCTGCCGACCAGGCGGTTTCTTCACCCAGGCTGGCATCGCCCAACTCGAAGGTCTGGGTCGCCAGATGGGCGCCGTTGGAATACAGCTCTTCCGCCGTTGGCGCGCGTTCGGTGCGGGACAGGTTCAACAGAATGTCTGTCGTGTCTGATGCTGACCAGATGGCCCCGATGCTGGCGCTGAACTGGCTGAATTTCTGCCGTTCCTGCGTGGCCAGATTTTTCGTCCGCGTCTGGTCGTGGCGCAGGCCCAGCTGCAGGTTGATGGCCCCCAGGTCAGCTTCTTCAGCAACAAAGATGCCCCACTGCTCGGTAATCGATGGCGGTGTGAAGGCTTCCTCACCAATGGCGGCAAAGTCGCGCCGTTTGGCGCTGATACCCATAGCACCGGTCCAACCACCCAAATCCTGCTGAACGAAGTCCAGGCGGCCTTCCCAACCTTCGTTGCGGAACAGGGTGCCGATTTCATCGCCCTCCAGCTCGACATGGTCGTAGTCGGCCCAGCCAAAACGGAACTTGACCTGTTCAAAGATCAGGAAGTCGGCGTTCAGGCCGGCCATAACATCAACGCGTACCTGGTCGAGGTCGATGGCGATGTCTTCGTCCTCTTCTTCGCCTTCTTGCTCGTCATGATAGTTGTGGTCATCATCATGCTCGTCATGATCGTCGTGGTCACTGTCGTGATCTTCATAGCCACCATGGTCGCTATCATGATCACTATCGTGGTCACTACCATGGTCACTGTCGTGATCATCGTGGTCGTCATGATCATCATCATGGCCGTGGTGATGGTGCTCACCCGGAATGCCATATTTGCTGCCATTCACGCTGACGGAGGCACCGAAAAAGGCGCGCTCACCGACCCAGGACATGCCGAAGGTGCCGGCCCAGCCTTTGATCTGGCTGTTCTCGATCCGCGTTTCGCCTTCTTCGTGCGCACTTCTGGGCACGTGGTAATTACCCGCTTTGCGATAAAAACCGTCCATATGGATGGCGACTTTGTCATTGGCGGTAAAGGTTGTGCTCCCCGCGAGCGTCCATTCATCGGCATTGGTGCCGTAGGACGACCGAATAGCGCCTCGGAAGTCGTTCTCGGGCATTTTGGTCGGTATGCGGCCATCAAGAATATTGACCACGCCGCCAATGGCATTGGGGCCATACAGCAAGGTGCTGGGACCGCGGATGATCTCTATCCGCTCGATGCTCAGGCTTTCACCCGCAATAGCGTGGTCCGGGCTGACGGATGAGGCATCAAAGGTGCCAATGCCGCCAACAAGGATACGGACACGGTCACCGGACTGTCCGCGGATGATCGGGCGCGAGGCGCCAGGCCCGAAGAATGTAGAAGAAACGCCCGGTAGGCCAGACAGGGTCTCGCCAAGGGTCGATTCCAGTCGGTTATCCAACTGGGCAGAATCGAGGATCGAGATGTTTTGGCTGAGTCCGTCGGACTGAACATCCCACGGCACAGCCTGAACGGTGACGGCATCAATGCCTTCACGGGGTGTATCTGAAAGGGCAGGGCCTGCCAGCAAGAGCGCGCTGGCAAGTCCCAAAGACAGGGATTTATGCATGTTTTTCCACCTGATAAGGCCGCAGCTGTTGCGGCTATTGACGTAATGAGTGTTAGGTCAGGGTGGAAAAGGGTGGCGCGCGGCCCAGATAGGGGTTGTCCGTAGCTTCAACGTGAAGCGTCGCAATAGCAAGGCCCAAATCGGTGCCGAGCTGCAGGGGTGTTTCCTCTGCAGCAGGCGTAATTGCCAGGGTTTTGCCGGTCTCATCGGTATAGTGCTCGATGATACACAGCTCGCCATGATGATCGTGCGGTTCGTCGCCATAAACAGCGCCATGAGTCAGGCTGATAAAGCCTGCCGCCAAATAGATCACTAGGCTGAGCTGGGCAATCAAGCCTGTTCTAGTCTTCAGGATCATATGATCATGGACCCAATAAGCAACGACGAGTCATACATCCCCGGTTAGCCGGGGCGATTGGCGCCTAACTTACGGATGTGCTTTGCAATTCGCAAGGGGAAGCGGGCTTGGCGTTTTTATTCCTCCCAGTTTTTTTGGGGGTTGGCCACGCTCTGTGCGTGCCCGGTTGACGGTGTCGCGGCAGAATGCTGTCTTTGCTTCCGTATAGGCTAGGCGATCTAAACGGTGTGTGCCCGCAATATTCTGTTTGAGAGTGCCATAGGCTTTCGCGTCATCTGGGTGAGCAGTCAGCCAATCACGAAAAAGTCGCTCGTTCTTGTCGGTCCATTCCCGCTCGTTAACGATGCGCAGGTGAAAGGAAGGAGCATTGTTTTGAACTTCCTTCCCAAAGAAACGCTGAAAGGCGAAATTGTCAGGAAATTCCCGGTACCCAACTTCGACTAGCTTCTGTCCTAGCGAGCCGAACTGGTTGTAATCCTGCATAGCCACCATGATATCGATGGTTGGCTTGGCGCAGAGACCCGGAACCGCGGTGCTGCCAAAATGCTCAATATGTAGGAAAGCGCCATTGCTTAACTCGGACAAATTGGCGCTCTCCCGATCGAACCAAATCGGCCAAGCCGGGTCTTAGTCAACTAACTCAACTGGCTCGTTCGGCGTCACTACCCGAACAGCTGATCAACAGTGCGGTACGGATTTTCACCATCCCAGTCGGTGCAAACTTCCTTGATGCGGCTGAACATCATCTCGGCACCGGGGTTGCGCTCGATCACTTCGATCATGCAACCGATAATCGGGTTGGCATCGTAATAGGCAAAGCGCATACCGCCGGCATTGGCCAGGGTTGCGGCCTCTACGCCGATAGAGGCGTAATATTCCGTGTCGGCGTCAATGTCATCGGTCCAGCAGCACATGTGGTGGAATTTCAACTCGCCCGGCTTAACGGTGTCGCGATAGGCGCAGGGGCCATCAACAGTCGGTTGGATCAGCTCGATCTGGATGTCACCGGCCTGGGCGAGCGCAACGCGCATCGACAGGTCGCCGGGCTGGCCACGATAAAGCACATCGGTGATGTTTTCATTGTGTTCGGCGACAAACCAGGGGCCGACTTTCAGGTTCTCGGTCCATTTCTTCATTTCAGCTTCCAGGTCATCGCAGACCCAGGCGTTTTGGAACATGGCGCGGTCGGTTGGCAAAATCATGGTCTTATTCTTCTCTAGCTTGGCATTTCAGGATAGGTGGGGATGCCCTCTGGCTGGTGATGCCAGGATTGGGCGTTTTTGGTGTAGATAATCATATCCGGCTTATTGAAGATGTCCGGGTCATCCAGCGTGCCGACTTTCACCATCACCATATTGGGGCGGGGTGGTGAATGGGTCAGCAAATGCGTGCCACATTTTGGGCAAAAGTCGCGGGTGCGGGGTGTTTCCAGATCAGTGCGGGCAAAGGGTTTTGGCGTACCCTTTGTGTAGGTAAAGCCTTCTTTGGGCATACCGATCACCAGATTGGCCGCGCCCCCTGAGACGTGTTGGCATTCCCGGCACTGGCACTCCACGCGCAAAAGTGGGGTGCCCTCCGCCTGGTAGCGAATGCCCCCGCAATAACAACCGCCGGTCAGCACGTTTGTCACTAGCCAGGCATTTTGTCGAAGGGTGTCACACCGTCTGCGACATGCAGATAATCGGGAATTTCGCTCACATAAAGCGCAACATCCGGCCCGTCAAACTCGGTGGGGTCGTCCATCGAGCCAACTTTGACAACCATAGCCGGGAAGCCTGGCGGGTTGGTGGCCAGATGTGTGCCACAATTGGGACAGAATTCTCTGGTTACTGGGGTGTCCAGATCATCGCGGGTGAAGGTTGCCGGTTCACCTTGCGTATATTTGAAGCCCGCTTTTGGCATGGCGATAAACATGTTGGGCCCACCGCCTGTAATATAGCGGCATTCGCGGCACGTGCATTGTGCCTTCATCATGGGGTCGCCTTCTGCCTCGTAGCGGACCTGGCCGCAATAGCATCCACCGGTAAATTTCATGTTCCTCTCCCTTACTGTTGGCCACAGTAAACCGCAGCTTAATGGCCAAGACAAGCAGGCAAACACACAGGCTGCTCTTTTATTGCAGGCATATCGCCATTAGGATGGCCACCATGCCGAATTTATATCCGCTCGTAAAACCGATCCTGATGTCGCTGGACGCAGAACGCACCCATGGCTTGACGATTGCTGCCCTCAAGGCGGGCTTGGGCGGTTTTGTAAAGGGAAGTGGACCGCGAAACCCTGCGCTCGCCGTAAAGTTTCTGGGCCGCGACCTGCCCAACCCCATTGGCCTGGCTGCTGGGTTTGACAAAAACGCCGAGGTCCCCGGCGCAATCCTGAAGCTGGGCTTTGGCTTTACCGAGGTGGGGACCATTACGCCGCGCCCACAAGTTGGAAACCCCAAGCCGCGCCTGTTCCGGCTGGCGGAAGATGACGGGGTTATCAACCGTATGGGGTTCAACAATGCAGGGTCTGAAGCCGTCGCCTCACGTCTGGCGCAGACCAAGCCGGAGATCGCGGGAATGGTCGGCGTCAATATCGGTGCCAATAAGGATTCAGAAGACTTTATTGCCGACTATGAAATTGGTCTGCAGCGCTTTGATGGCTTGGCAGATTATTTTGTCATTAATATTTCATCGCCCAATACGCCGGGCTTGCGTGACCTGCAGGGGCGGGCCGCTTTTGCAGAATTGCTGGGGCGCATTGCGACAGCCCGTGCCAACTTGCAGCAGCCGGATACGCCACTTTTGGTCAAGATCGCGCCTGACCTGTCGCCAGGGGACCATGAAGATATCTGCGAGGAAATACTGGGCAGCACTGTCGATGGCTTGATTGTCTCCAACACCACTTTGTCGCGGCCAGACAGCCTGCAAAGTGCCAACCAGGCCGAAGCCGGTGGTCTGTCTGGCAGGCCGCTGATGACATTATCAACGCAAATGCTGGCACGGACCTATCAGCTGACCAAGGGGCAGATTCCACTGGTAGGTGTTGGCGGCATCATGAGTGGGCAGGACGCGTGGGACAAAATTTGTGCTGGTGCCAGCGTGGTGCAGATCTATTCCGGCCTGGTCTATGGCGGGCCAGCAATGATCGGGCGCATTCAGCAGGAATTATTGCGATTGATTATCAATTACAACTTTGACACAATCGCCGCTGCAGTCGGCAGTCGGGCTGCGGAATTGGCTGAAACGAACGACTAGCAGGAGCTTTTCATGCCCTTCAAAAAAATCACGAGCCTTGCCATGGCATTGGCTCTTACCGGCCTCGCCGCATGTGGGCAGGACTCATTACCACCTCCGGCCGCGGAAGAAGCAGTGCCTGCGGGTGAGGTGAATATCTATTCCTACCGGCAGGAAACCCTGATCAAACCGCTGCTGGACGCCTTTACTGAAGAGACGGGTATTACGGTCAATGTTGTCTCGGGCAAGGCAGATGCCTTGCTGGAACGCCTAAAGAATGAAGGCATTAACAGCCCGGCCGACATCCTGCTCACCGCCGATGTGGGCCGCCTTTTGCGCGCCCAGGCCGCCGGTGTTGTCCAGCCCATTGAATCAGATGTGGTGAACGAGGTCGTACCCGCTGCCTATCGGGACCCTGCGGGCGAATGGGTGGGCCTAAGCCTTCGCGCACGGACGATCTTCTATGCGAAAGATCGAGTCGACCCGGCGACCCTTTCCACCATGGCCGCCCTGGCTGGAGACGACTTCAAAGACAAGATCTGCATCCGTGCAGCCAGCAATATCTATAACCAGTCCATGCTTGCAGCGATGGTCGCCCGTGATGGCGCTGAGGCTGCAGAAGCCTGGGCTGCTGGCATGGTGGCCAATATGGCACGCCAGCCACAGGGTGGTGACCGAGACCAGTTGCGCGCCGTCGCTGCTGGTGAATGCGATATTGCTGTCTCCAACACCTATTATTACGGCCGCATGATGGCGGACGAGCCCGGCAGCCGCGACCGCGAAGTCGCTGAATCCATCGGCCTGTTTTGGTCCGATCAGGAAGGGGCGGGTACCCATGTGAATATTGCGGGTGCTGCTGTCACCAAGCATGCCAAGAACAAGGCAAATGCTGTTGCGCTGATCGAGTTTCTGCTGAGCCCCGAAGCACAGCAAATCTATGCCGAAGGTGTCTATGAATTCCCTATCCGAGACGGTGTAGCACCGACACCCATCGTAGAGGCCTGGGGACCATTTACGGCAGATTCGACAGCTCTGTCTTTGATTGGTGATCACACAACTGAAGCGGTGATGATCATGGACCGGGTTGGCTGGCAATAGGTCTGGCAACATCGCCAAAAAAATAACAAACCCCGGTCAGGTTTGCTGGCCGGGGTTTTTCATGCCCGTAATGTGCCGGGCGTATGTGATGTGACTAGTCTTCCGTCGTATCGCCTGCCTGGGTCTGCAAGTAGTTCTGCAGACCCATCTTGTCGATCAGGCTCAGATTGGTTTCCAGCCAATCGACATGTTCTTCTTCTGACTCGAGGATGTCTTCGAGCAACTCGCGGGAAATGTAATCGCGTACCTCTTCGCAATAGGCAATGCCCTCACGTAGGTCCGGAATAGCGTCGTTTTCCAGTTCCAGGTCACATTTCAGAATTTCGGGCACGTCTTCGCCTATCCGCAGGCGATTCAATTCCTGCAGGTTAGGCAGACCCTCAAGAAACAGGATGCGCTTCGTTAGCTCATCGGCATGCTTCATTTCGTCGATGGATTCTTCATATTCATGGTGACCAAGGCGGTTAAAGCCCCAGTCTTCGAGCATACGGGCGTGCAGGAAGTATTGGTTGATTGCCGTTAGTTCGTTGCGCAAGACCTTGTTGAGGTACTCAATGACCTTTTTGTCGCCCTTCATGGGGTGATTTCTCCATTACTCATCAGGAAGGCGCAGTCAAACCTCCGCCTCTTAGAATAAGGGAGATAGGAAGAATCGTCAAATTTGCTCAGCCAAAAGCCACAACGTTATGCGGCGGATCAATTAGCGCATGAGTTTCAGATATGAGGCTCTCTGCATAGTCCAGACAACTGCCACAATCAGGCTCTACGCCCAGGATGGCGTAGACTTCCTCTGGCGTTGCGCCGGGGTTCGCTGCTGCTGCTTCCCGCACTTCAGCTTCCCGTAAAGCATTGCATACACATACGTACACGTTGACTTCCCCTGACCGTTGGTGACCTGTGAACCACGTCTAGTTGCGAATGATTATACATATCAACTAGAGAGGGTCAACACGAACAGATGACGTTGACTGGGCCTTGACCTTGCTCTGCCAATGGGCAACATGGACGCACCTGAAGATCAAGTAAAAGGCAAGCCCATGAGCGTCACCATCTATCACAATCCTCGCTGTTCAAAGTCCCGCCAGACATTGGCCCTGCTGGAAGAAAAGGGTGTGACGCCCGAGGTGGTGAAATATCTGGAGACACCCCCCAGTGCTGACGAGCTGGACAATATCCTGACGATGCTGGGCAAAGAGCCGCGTGAGGCGATGCGCACGAAGGAAGAACCTTATGGGGCCAATAACCTTGGTGACGACGGCTTGTCACGCGCTGACCTTGTGGCGGCCATGGTGGCGAACCCCATACTGATTGAGCGGCCTATCGTGGTCGCCAATGGCAAGGCTGCCATTGCTCGCCCCCCGGAAAGAGTGCTGGATATTCTTTAAGCCGGCTTTTCTGCTGCGCGCAGCAGGGCGGGGTAGCGCACCATTAGCGTTACCCCTCGCAAGATGAAGAAGCTGAGTAGCGCGGCCCAGATGGCGTGATTACCCATGTCAGCCAGCCCGCCATAGAGAACCAGCAAAAATACCGCAAACGATACGATCATCATGTTGCGCATGTCGCGGCTGCGCTGTGCGCCAATGAAAATGCCATCAAGTTGGTAGCACCAGACGGACAGCAGCGGTATGGCAATCACCCAGGGCAGGTAGGCCTCGGCAATAGCCTGAACTTCTGGCAGGCTGGTCAAAAGCCCGATGACGGCTGGCCCGAATGCCATGTAAATCAGGCTGTAGGCGCCGGCGGCTGCCACGGCCAGGATCGTGCTGGCGCGGGCAGCGGCCTGCAGGGCCTTTTTGTCACGTGCCCCACAGGCAGCGCCGATAAGACCTTCGGCCGCCATGGCAAAACCATCGAGCCCGTAAGACAAGAAGGTCACAAACATCATCAGGATGGCATTGGCGTCGAGCCAGACATCACCCAGACGCCCGCCTTCTCGGGTGACGATTGCGAACGCGGTTACGAGGCAGAATGTTCTGATGAAAATATCACTGTTAACAGTAATAAGCCGAACCAGACTGCTTGTATTCAACATCCCTTCTCGGCTGGTGCGGGCGCCATTGATACGCCACTGCCGCCGAACCAGTAGCACGGCAACAAGAAGGGCGGTGTATTCAGCAATTACGGTACCCAGGGCCACGCCTTCAACGCCCCAGCCGAGCCCAACGACAAACCAAAAGTCGAGGCCAGCATTCAACCCATTCAGCACCAGCTGGACGACGAGTGTGTCGCGGGTGCGTTGGATGCCGATAAACCAGCCAATGATGGCATAGGTCGCCAGCGTCGCCGGTGCGCTCCAGATGCGAATGTCGAAATAAGCCTTGGCATGGGTCATGGCCTCTGCACTGCCCGCCAGTACGGAAAAGGCCAGTCCACTGACCAGCCCCTGTGCCAGCACCACAATCAGGGCAATGCCCAGGGCCAGAATGATGGCCTGCATCAGTCTGTTGCCCAGGGCCTCCGAATCCCGCGCGCCCAGCGCCTGGGCAGCAAAGCCCGTAGTGCCCATGCGCAAAAAGCCAAAGCCCCAATACATGAAGGAGAAGATCAGCGACCCAATGGCCAGCGCTGCCAGATAATAGGGCGCATCCATATGCCCCATGATGGCCGTATCAACAGCGCCAAGCAGCGGTACCGATAAATTGGCCAGAACGACCGGAATGGCGAGTTGAATGACGCGCCTGTACAGGGAGCGCTCAGCCATCAGATTGGGTCAACGTCTGGCGAAGGATAGCGCTCCAGAACTTCGTAGTGGGCACCAGCGTGACCCAGGTGACTACGGAACAGGGTGAAGTGCTCGACGGGCCAATCCGGGCTGGTCAAATCGCCACTGGCTTCAAGAAAGCGGTCGATGCGGTTCGCGTTCCGGTCCAGCCGCGCCAGCGTGATGTGCGGTGAATATTTGCGCGTCTCTGCAGGTAGCCCGACGCGCACCAGCGCGGCTTCGACTTTGCGCTCCAGCGCCACAAGCGGTGCTGTCGGCGAAATGCTGGCCCAAACCAGTCGTGGTTTTTTCAGCGTGCCGAACAGGCCGGTGCCGTCCAGCGCCAGGTTGAAGGGGGTAAAGTCTACCCCCTGCAAAGCGAGGTCGATATCACTGGCCAGGTGTTCTTCGACATTGCCAATGAAGCGCAGTGTCAGGTGTAACTGGTTGTCTGTTTGCCAGCGCGCGCCCGGAATGCCCCCCATCTGCCCAAGCAAACGCTCGCGGATCATGGGCGGCAATTCAAGGCCGACAAACAGACGCAGCATCAGGCTGCTCCCAGTTGGGCCAGGCTAGCTGGCCGGGTTGGCGTGGCGCTGATGAATAGCATCAATTCCCTTCAGCACCTCTTCAGACAGGGTGATATTGGCACTGGCGATGTCCGTTGCCAACTGGTCCATTTTGGTCGCCCCAATAATATTGGACGTCACGAAGGGTTGCTGGTTCACAAAGGCAATGGCCATCTGCGACGGGTCGAGCCCGTGTTCGGCGGCCAGGTCGACATAAGACTGCGTTGCTTCTTCAATCACCGGGTGGCTGTAGCGGGTAAAGCGTTCGAACAGGGTCAGGCGGGCGCCTTCCGGCTTGGCCCCGCGGAGGTATTTGCCGGACAGAATGCCCATCCAGGGGCGAATAAGCCAACAGGCCCACATCTTCCTTGATGGCCACTTCACCCAGATTGGCCTCAAAGTGCCGGTTGAAGAGGTTGTAGGGGTTCTGGATCGAGACAATGCGCGGCAGGTCTTTGGTCTCTGACTGACGGACAAATTCCATGGTGCCCCAGGATGTCTCGTTCGACACACCAACATGGCGGACTTTGCCCGACTTGATCAGGTCCTGCAGTGCGTCCAGCGTTTCCTCAATGGGGATGGTGTCCGGGTCTTCACGGAAGACATAGCCCTTGGCACCAAAATGGTTCACGGGGCGGTCCGGCCAGTGCAGCTGGTAGAGGTCTATATAGTCTGTCTGCAGGCGTTTCAGGCTGTCTTCAACGGCTTCAAAGATGTTCTTTTTGTCGAGCCGGTTTTTGCCGCCGCGAATGTGCTGGATAAACCCAGCACCGGCTACTTTCGTGGCGAGGATGTATTTGTCGCGGTTCTTGCGGTCTGCAATCCAGCTGCCAATATAGGATTCGGTGCGCCCTTGTGTTTCCGGCATGGGCGGCACGGGATACATTTCGGCCTTGTCGATAAAGTTGACTTCGTGGTCGAGGGCATAGTCCAGCTGTTCATGGGCTTCAGCTTCTGTGTTCTGCTGGCCCCATGTCATGGTGCCAAGGCAAATGACACTGACATCCAGGTCAGTGCGCCCGAGGCGACGATATTCCATTATGTTCTCCGTAGATGTGCCGAAATGGCACAGTGACGGGTTACTCTGTTGGTAACCTTTTACCGCGACAGGCCTATTCTGCGAGCAGTTTTTTCACCATCGGGCCAATGCGCTCCACAATAATGCCGACGCCTTCTCCGGTGGGGTGCTTCCCGTCATAGAGGTTGAGGTGGGCAATGGTGGCAACCCCTTCAAGAAAGAACGGGTAAAGTGCCACATCATGTTCGGCGGCCAGTTCGGCATACATGCCGTCAAACTCAGCGGCATAGTCTGGCCCCATATTGGGGGGTGCCAACATGCCGGCTAGCAGAATGCGTGCACCGGTTCCCTTGAGCTTGGCAATGATGGCCGACAGATTTTCCCGCACTTTTTGCGGGGGAATGCCCTGCATGGCGTCATTCGCCCCCAGCTCAATGATTGCCAGGTTTGGACTGCCACCCGGAATATCCTGCAGCGCCCAGTCGATCCGCCAAAGGGCGCCGCCGCTTGTGTCGCCAGAAACACCGGCGTTGATGACACGGATATTGGCATCCTCTTTCTGCAGGTAATCTTGCAATTGCGCGGGGAAGCTGTCCTGCGGGTCGAGCATATAGCCGGCCGTCAGGCTGTCGCCCAATGCCAGCACATAGGGACCTTCACTTTCATCGGCGCGGGCGTTTGCAGTCCAAAAAACGACATACAACGTAAAGAATGCCAGAAAAGACAGGCGAAACAGTTTGAATAGCGGCTCGGCACTACCACATACCTTTGTTTCAGGATTACATCGCGGCTGCATGGCACTCACATGATACGGTTAGAAGACATCCACCTAACACTTAATAGCTTGGCGGGCCCCGTCAATATCCTGAGGGGTATTTCTTTGAACATTCCTGACGGCGAAGCTGTCGGCATGATTGGCCCGTCGGGTTCCGGCAAGTCGACATTGATGAGCGTTATCGGTGGGTTGGAAAAGCCCAGCACCGGTAGTGTTGCCATCGACGGGCAAGACATCACGTCGATGAATGAAGATGAACTGGCACTGTTCCGGCGTGGCCGGGTCGGCATTGTGTTTCAGTCTTTTCATCTGATCCCGACCATGACGGCGCTGGAAAATGTTGCTGTGCCCATGGAACTGCTGGGTCAGAAAGACGCCTTCGACATCGCCCGTGAAGAATTGGAAATTGTCGGGCTTGCCGACCGGCTTGATCATTACCCCGGCCAATTGTCTGGCGGCGAACAACAGCGCGTGGCGCTGGCTCGTGCACTGGCCCCGGGGCCTGGCCTTCTGCTGGCAGATGAGCCAACCGGCAATCTGGATGCCACCACCGGCCAGTCGATTGTGGAGCTTATGTTCGAGTTACACGACACGCGCAACACCACGCTGGTGCTGATCACCCATGATGCGGGCCTGGCGGACCGGTGCGATCGCGTTATTACCCTGCGTGATGGCTTGGTCGATTCAGACAGTGCCGTCGCGGGTGAAGCGACCCCCGTGGCGCAGGCTGGTTAGCGCGCGATGCCCCTTGCCCTTCAGCTCGCCTTAAGAGAACTGCGCGGTGGCCTGCGCGGTTTCGGGATATTCCTGGCCTGTATCATTCTTGGCGTGGCGGCGATTGCCGCCGTTGGCGCCCTGCGTGACTCTGTTGTGGCCGGGATTGCCGAGAATGGCCAGGTGCTGCTGGGCGGTGACGTTGAATTGCGGCAAAGCAATTTACCCCTGTCACAAGACGTAAAGGCGTGGCTGGCGCGCGAGGGTGAAATCAGCCAGACGGTGACCATGCGCGGCATGGCCTCCAACCCCGTTAACGGCGAACGCAGCCTGGTGGAGTTGAAGGCCGTCGACAGCCCATACCCGCTTTATGGGGCTATGGATGTTGATGAGCGTCACGAAGGGCTGGAAGGCCTGTTGCAGCGCGATGGCACATGGGGCGTATTGGTGGATATTGGCGTGCTCGATAAGTTGCAGCTTAGTGTCGGCGATATGCTGCAGATGGGTACGACAGCTTTCGAGATTCGCGGCATCATTCGTAAAGAGCCAGACCGCACGGCCGATGGCTTTACCATGGGTGCGCGCACCCTGATTGCAGCGGATGCCCTTGAAGGCACAGGGCTTGTCCGCCCGGGGAGCCTGATGCGCTATAATCTGCGTGTTGCACTGCCGCCTGGGGAAACAACGGTCGCCTTCAAAGAGCGCCTGCATGAAGCCTTCCCGCAAGGGGATTGGCGGGTGCGAGACCGCGACGACAGTGCGCCCTCTGTGCGCACTTTCCTGGACCGCTTGGCGGTGTTCCTGTCGCTTGCCGGGCTGACCACGCTGGTTGTGGGTGGCGTTGGCGTGGCCAATGCCACGGCAGGTTTTCTGGCGACCAAGCGTGGTGCCATTGCCATCTTCAAAAGCATGGGGGCAACAGGCGACCTCGTGTTCAAGGTCTATCTTTGGCAGGTGATGCTGATTGCCATGGTGGGTGTTGTGGTGGGTCTGGCCATTGGCGCTGTAACCCCCAGCATTGTGCTGATTTACCTAGAAGAAATGCTGCCGATCCCTGCGGAGCCGGGGCTTTACCCCTTGCCGCTGTTGATGGCTGCGGCCTATGGCATCATCACGGTGCTGGCGTTTGCGACGTGGCCACTGGGCAAGGCACGCGATATTGCAGCTGCTGGCCTGTTCCGGCAGATCGTTGCCCCTTCGGGTGGTTGGCCGCGTATGCAATATGTCCTGTTGACTGCACTGGCTGGGCTTGGGCTGGCCGGGTTGGCCATGTTGTTCTCTGGCCATGTGCGCTTTGCCGGCTGGTTCCTGATCGGGGTGATCCTGTCTTTCGCGCTGCTGCTGGGTGCGGGGCTGCTGATTGTCCGTATTGCCGCCAAACTACCGCGCCCGAAAAACAGCCTGTTGCGCATGGCCCTGTCCAACATCCATCGGCCTGGGGCGTCAACGCCGAATATCGTCTTGTCGCTGGGGCTGGGCCTGACCCTGCTGGTGACCATTGCGCAAATTGAAGGCAATTTGTCGGCGCAGATCACCGAGGCCCTGCCCGAAGATGCGCCTTCCTTCTTCTTTATTGGTGTTCAACCGCATCAGGCTGATGCCTTTGAAGATTTGCTCGAACAGCAGGAAGGCGTGCGCGGTATCCAGCGCGCGCCCATGTTGCAGGCGGCTATTTCTGCCATCGATGGCGTACCAGTTGCCGAGGCGCCGATAGATAATGAGGCCCGTTGGGCTGTACGCGGCGACCGGGGCCTGTCTTATTTTGCCGAGATGCCGGCGGGTAATGTCATTACTGCCGGTGAATGGTGGCCTGAAGATTATACCGGCCCGCCCATCATATCGTTGGATGAGCAGTTGGCCAATGGCATGGGCCTGACACTGGGTGACACCATGAGCTTTAATGTCATGGGGCGGATCATCACGGCCGAGATCACCAATACCAGGCGGATTGACTGGTCGACCATGGGCATGAACTTCTCTGTTATTTTTGCGCCGGGGACGCTGGAACGTGCGCCGCATGCTCACTTGGCGGCCATTCGCGTGGCAGAAGAACATGAAGGGGCGGTGGAGCGCGCGGTGGCACAGTCCTTCCCTGAAGTGACATCCGTGCACTTGCGCGAAGTGCTCAAGACCGTCAATAAGTTGGTTGCCGATATTGGCATGGCCATCAGCGGGGCGGCCATGGCAGCGCTTCTGGCTGGGATTCTGGTGCTCGCGGGTGCAGTAGCCGCGGGTTACCACGACCGGGTGCGCGATTCGGTGATCCTTAAGGTGCTGGGGGCAACCCGGTGCCAGGTGGCGATGGTCTATGTCATTGAATATGCCCTGATGGGCTTTATCACGGCGCTTGTCGCCATGGTGTTGGGGACGCTGGCTGCCTGGTTGGTGATGACTGGTATTATGCAAGCTAACTGGATCTGGCAGCCGGGCATTCTCATTGGCACGGCCTTTGGCGGCATGGCAATTACAGTCCTGTTTGGCTTTTTGGGCACCTGGCGGGCACTGGGGGCTAAAGCAGCACCCGTTTTACGGACGGAATAGGTCGATTTTACACCGGCTTTCCTTGAATTAGGGATTCCCATCCCTAATATTATGGGCGCAATTCGTTGAGAACTTTTCGGAAAGGAGTGGTTCAGGAAATGGCCGAAAATCTCGAACAACGCATGGGTCTTGGCGCTGCCTCGCAGGCAGAGATCGACCAGGGCCTGCGCAAACATATGCTGGGCATCTACAATTACATGACGTCTGGCGTGCTGCTGACGGGCATTATTGCGATGCTCGTGGCGGGCTCACCGGCTATGCTGAGCGCTATTTTCAGCGGCCCACAGGCCTATGTGGTGATGTTCTCGCCATTCATCATGGTGCTGGTCATGAACTTTGGCATCAATAAGCTGAGCACAACGGCCTTGCAGGCCTGCTATTGGGTTTTTGCCGCGCTGATGGGGCTTTCCCTGTCGACAATCTTTCTGGCTTATACAGGCGCCAGCATTGCTAAAGTGTTCTTCATCACGGCGGCGGCCTTCGCGTCGCTGAGCCTCTATGGCTACACGACCAAGAAGAGCCTTTCCGGTTGGGGTTCGTTCCTGTTCATGGGGCTGGTAGGCATCATCATTGCCAGCATCGTGAACATCTTCCTGCAGTCGAGTGCGATGGAATTTGTGATCTCCGTGCTGGGCGTGCTGATCTTTGCAGGCCTCACGGCCTATGACACCCAGCGCCTGAAGGAAATGTACTTTGTTGGATATGACAGCACATCCCTGGCGAAACTGTCGCTCATGGGTGCGTTGAGCCTCTATCTCAACTTCATCAATATGTTCCTGTTCCTGCTGCAACTGTTTGGTAGCCGCGAATAGTCGCAACGAACACTGAAGTTAAACGCCCGGTCATTTGGCCGGGCGTTTTTTTTGGAAAAGATTTCCCGCTAGTCGTTAACGACGGAGAACTTCTTCTTGTCGAAGTAGCGCAGTGCAACCTTCAGGTCGTGGCCACGGCGCAGTACCTGGCCGGTTGCACCCAGAATAGCATAGGCCCCTTGCTTATTGGCCAATTTAGGGCGCTTTACAATCCGGTAGACCGGCATTTCGCTGGCCCGGCGGAAGATGGCAAACACGGCCTGTTCCTTGGTGTCGCCCATGGCGTAGTCGCGCCATTCGCCCTTGGCAACCATGCGCCCATAGACGTTGAGGATGGCATCAAGTTCTTGGCGGTTAAAGAAGATGCGATCATAGGCCTTGGCCTTGTAGTCGCGAAGGTGTGTCACATTTTGCATGGTGCAATTAAGCGCCAAAAGGCCTGTCCCGACAAGACAAAATTCTGTCGCCTCTGGGAGAGTGGGAGATTCGGGGTGCTGAAACTAAAGGGGGCCCTGGAGGGTTGGCGTCAGTTATTGGAGATACACAACTACCCAAACAACCGAACGGCTGACACCCTCGCCGGACCCCAATGTCTGTTGACTGCGAATCGTCCAATTTTCCGGGGAGAAATACACGGACAGCCAACAAACATGTACTGTTATGATCCTAAACTGGTGCCTATGCTATTGAATCTTAGGGGCTTTATCAAATGTTAAATTTTCTTAACATTCACAAATGCATGTTATGGTGGTTTCCGATTTGGATTGAAACAGGTGAATGTTTTCAACGTCTTGGCTTGGGGCAATCGTTGGCAGACCTGCCGGAGGAAATTATTCATTCGTACATTTTTGTATTAAATTTGAAGAAATTGAGGCACAATTACCTTCTTCGAATGACGTTGACCGCGTCAGCCCGGCTGGAACATGGGTGGGATTAGTAGCCCCTAAGACCTTTTATCCATGAACCGGCCGGGCATCTTTTTGCAGTACGCACTCCATAGCCGAAGTCGAATGTACGATACCGCCAGTCAGGAAAGCCGACTGAGCGGTTAAAGTTGCTGGCGGCTCTTGAATAATGCGGCGCAGAAAACTATGTAGCCCTCACCTTATTAAATTAAAGAATGACGAGGATTGGATGTCTTCAACGGCTGACCAGCAAACAGAACAACATGAATTCCAGGCGGAGGTCTCCCGCGTCCTGCAGTTGATGGTGCGGTCTGTATATTCCGAATCAGAAATCTTCCTGCGGGAGTTGATCTCCAACGCCGCCGATGCCAGCGACAAGCTGCGTTATGAAGCGCTGACAGATGATGCTCTCCTTGATGGGGATGGCGACTACACGATCACTATTACGGTCGATAAAGAGGCTGGCACGTTGTCGATTGCCGACCGCGGGATCGGCATGTCCCATGACGAACTGATCAGTAATCTGGGTACGGTTGCGCGGTCTGGCACTGCTGCTTTCGCCGAGCAGCTGACGGGCGATGCCGCCAAGGATGTCTCCCTCATTGGTCAGTTCGGCGTTGGCTTTTATGCCGCCTTTATCGTGTCAGACGATGTCCGTGTCACCAGCCGTCGTGCGGGCAGCGACGAGGCATGGACGTGGCAGTCCGACGGCCAAAGTGGTTTCTCGCTGACGCCTGCTGAGCGGGACAGTCGCGGCACCAACGTGACCCTGCATATTCGTGAAGATGACCAGGAATATCTGGAAGCGGCCCGTCTGCGGCACATCGTCACGACATACTCCGACCATATCGGCCTACCGATCAAGCTGGTGGATGTTGCCAGTGAAGATGAGCTGGAAACTATCAATGCGGCCTCTGCCCTGTGGACGCGACCCAAGTCTGACATGACCGACGAGAAATATACCGAGTTCTATCACCATGTCGGCCACGCTGCGGACGAACCCGACCTGGTGCTGCACTACAAAGCCGAGGGGATGATTGAGTATTCCTCGCTTCTATTTGTGCCGGGAGCACCACCCTTTGATCTGTTCGACCCCAACCGCAAACCGCGTGTGAAGCTTTATGTGAAGCGCGTGTTCATCACCGATGATACGGGTGAGTTGATCCCCGGCTATCTGCGCTTCATCCGTGGTGTGGTTGATTCGGAAGACCTGCCGCTCAATATTTCGCGCGAAATGCTGCAGAACAGTGCCATTGTCTCTCGCATCTCCAAGGCGGTGACTGGCAGGGTCCTGTCAGAGCTTGAAAAGACAGCGGACAAGGACCCCGAAACCTATACCAAGATTTGGGAAAACTTTGGCCCCGTCCTCAAAGAAGGCATCTATGAAGACGAAGAACGCCGCGAGCAATTGCTCAAGCTGGCGCGCTTCCGCACGGCCAAAGGTGATGGCTGGCAATCACTTGCAGACTATGTCGCCAATATACCCGAAGGCCAGGATGCGATTTACTATGTGAGCGCGGCCGATCTGGATGCCGCCCGCCGTAGCCCGCATCTCGAAGGTTTCGTCTCTCGTGGTGTCGACGTGCTCTTGCTGTCTGACCCAGTTGATGACTTCTGGCTGCAAATGGTCTTTGAACATGAAGGGCTGCAGTTGAAATCTGTAACGCGCGGGTCTGCAGACTTGTCTGACCTGCCGGGTGCCGTAGCTGATGAGGACCAGCCGGAGGCTGCGGCAGAGGCAGAAATGGATGCGCTGGTTGTGGCACTTCGCGAACACCTGGGTGAGCACATTAAAGACGTTCGCACCACCGAGCGCCTGCAGGGTAGCCCTGTCTGCCTGGTGGCCGATGACACGGATATGGATATCAACCTGCAGCGCATTCTACAGCAGCACAACCAGTTGCAAGAGGCCATGCCCCGTATTCTCGAGGTTAACCCACGCCACGACACCATCAAGGCTTTGGCCAAAGTCGCTGTTGGCGACGGCGGGCTGGATGCCTTGGCCGACCCGGCGCATCTGTTGCTGGACCAGGCCTTGATCCTGGAGGGCGAAGCCCCACGTGACCCGGGTGCCTTCTCGGCGCGGTTGTCATCATTGATGGCGATGATCTAGCGGGTCTAGCCTATAGCGGAATCAAAAAGGGCGCAGCCGTAAGGCCGTGCCCTTTTCATTTTCTGTCGCGCTTGCTTATGCAGCCGCGAGGTTCTTCATCACATATTGCAGAATGCCGCCATTCTTGTAGTAGGCAACTTCATCGCCTGTATCGATGCGGCACAGCAGCGTGGTTTCTTTGGTGGAACCATCTTCATAGGTGATGGTGCAGGTTACATCCATGCCCGGCGTAATGCCGCCGGCCAGGCCGGTCAGGCTGATGCTTTCCTTACCCGTCAGGCCCAGGGACTGGCGGGTCTCACTATTCTTGAAGGACAGGGGCAGTACGCCCATGCCAATCAGGTTCGAGCGGTGGATACGTTCATAGCTTTCGGTGATCACGGCCTTGACACCAAGCAGGCGGGTGCCCTTGGCGGCCCAGTCACGCGACGAACCCGTGCCATATTCCTTACCAGCTACAACAACCAGCGGTGTACCGGCATCAATATACTGCATGGCAGCATCGTAGATGCTCATGACATCGCCACTTGGGACGTGGGTGGTCCAGCCACCTTCGGTGCCCGGGGCCATTTCGTTACGGATGCGGATATTGGCAAAGGTGCCGCGCATCATGACTTCATGGTTACCACGGCGTGAACCGTAGGAGTTGAAGTCAGCTTCCGTCACATCATTGCCGCGCAGATAGTCACCAGCAGGGCCATCGGCCTTGATGGCGCCGGCGGGTGAAATGTGGTCGGTGGTGATGGAGTCCCCCAACAGCGCCAGGATGTTGGCACTGTTGATGTCGGCAATTTCACTAGCAGCATTACCGTCAAAGAACGGCGGCTGGCGCACATAGGTGCTGTCTTCGTTCCACTGATAGGTATTACCTGTGGCGGTTTCGATGTTCTGCCAGGCTTCGGTGCCGGCAAAAACATCACCATAACGTTCGCGGAACATTTCCGGCGTCAGGCAGGATGCAACCGTTTCGGCCACTTCTGCGTTGGACGGCCAGACATCGGCCAGCATGACGGGGTTGCCGTCTTGATCTTTGCCGATCGGGTCCTTGGTGATGTCGATCCGCATGGAACCGGCAATGGCATAGGCCACAACCAGCGGCGGTGAGGCCAAATAGTTGGCTTTGACGTCTGGGCTGACGCGACCTTCAAAGTTACGGTTGCCAGACAGCACAGAGGTGCAGACCAGGTCGTTACCGTTGATGGCGTTGGAGATCGGTGCCGGCAGCGGGCCGGAGTTACCAATACAGGTGGTGCAACCATAGCCAACGAGGTTGAAGCCCAGCGCATCCAGGTCATCCTGCAGGCCAGCTTCTTCGAGATATTCCGTCACAACCTGTGAACCCGGTGCCAGTGATGTCTTGACCCACGGCTTGACTGTTAGACCCTTGGCGCGGGCCTTGCGGGCCACGAGGCCGGCTGCCACCAGCACGCTGGGGTTGGAGGTGTTGGTGCAGCTGGTAATCGCCGCGATTACAACGTCACCATGGCCGAGGTCGTGGTCTTTGCCGTCAACAGCAACACGGGTGTCTGCGTCGTCTGCCTTGCCGAACTGGCCAGCCAGTTCGCCTTCAAAGCCGCTGGCGGCCTGTGACAGCACTACGCGGTCCTGCGGGCGTTTCGGGCCAGCCAGGCTGGGCTCAACGCTGCTCATGTCCAGTTCCAGCGTGTCGGTGAACACGGGGTCGGGCGTGTCAGCGTCGCGCCACATGCCCTGTTCCTTGGCATAGGCTTCAACGAGCGCTACGCGGTCGGTTTCACGGCCGGTAAAGGCCAAATAGTCCATGGTCGCGCGGTCAACCGGGAAGAAGCCACAGGTGGCGCCATATTCCGGGGCCATATTGGCGATGGTCGCCTGGTCGGCGAGGGACAATTCATCAACACCCGGGCCGAAGAACTCAACAAATTTGCCAACAACACCGCGTTCGCGCAGCATCTGGGTCACGGTCAGTACCAGGTCGGTGGCCGTGTTGCCTTCGCGCATCTTGCCGGTCAGCTTGAAGCCGATGACTTCAGGGATCAGCATGGAAACCGGCTGGCCGAGCATGGCCGCTTCAGCTTCAATACCGCCAACACCCCAGCCGAGAACAGCCAGGCCATTGATCATGGTGGTGTGCGAATCGGTACCCACGCAGGTGTCGGGGTAGGCAACGGTGGTGTCGCCGTCGGCACTGGTCCAGACGGTCTGGGCCAGATATTCGAGGTTTACCTGATGGCAGATGCCTGTGCCCGGTGGCACAACGCGGAAATTGTCAAAGGCTGTCTGACCCCAGCGCAGGAACTCATAGCGTTCCTGGTTGCGGCGCATTTCCAGGGCCACATTGTCGCTGAACGAGCTTTCTTCACCGAAGTGGTCCACGGCAACAGAGTGGTCGATCACCAGGTCGACTGGTGCCAGCGGGTTAATCTTTTCGGGGTCTTCGCCCATGGCGACCATGGCGGCGCGCATGGCAGCCAGGTCAACAACGGCGGGCACGCCGGTAAAGTCCTGCATCAGCACGCGGGCCGGGCGATAGGCAATTTCGTGGTCGGACGTGCGGTTTTCCAGCCATTCGGCCAGGGCTTTTATATCATCAACAGTGACGGTGCTGCCATCTTCGTGGCGCAGCAGGTTTTCCAGCAGCACTTTCAAGGTGAAAGGCAGGCGGGAAAAATCAACTCCTAGCGCCTCAGCGGCTGCGGCGATGGAGAAATAGTCATAGCTGGCGCCATTGACGTCGAGAGAACGGCGGGTCTTCAGAGTATCGTGGCCGGTGGTGGTCACAGGGCAGTCTCCTGTTATCGGCTGTTAAGCGTATGCGCGCAGGGCAGGGGTTTGCCCGGGCAATTTCTGGCCGCTTTATGCGCCAAAACGCTTCTTTTGCCAAGGTCTAATCCCCGGTTTTCAGGGGTATACGGGGCTATGGAGATGTTGCGATGCGCAGTTCGATGGACGAGTGGGGGCCTCTGAGTCTAAAGTTCGGAAAAACCAAGGCTAGTATGCAGGAAACCGGCATCAGCACCTCACCGACCATGGCGACCGGAAATACACTTTCCCTTGTGGCGAAGGACATTGCCTGCGTGCGCGGTGGCCGTACGGTGTTCGAAGGCGTGTCTTTTGCTGTCCAGGCAGGTGAAGCACTGATGCTGCGCGGGCCGAATGGCACCGGTAAGTCCAGCCTCTTGAGGCTCTTGGCAGGTTATGTCCCCGTTGCCGAGGGTACGTTGCTGTGGTGCGGCGAAGACGCGCATGACGATCTGGAGGGTTACCAGCCTAACCTGCACTATCTGGGACATCTTGATGCGATAAAGCCTGTGCTGAGCGTTCGGGAGAATATCAGCCAGTGGGCCGCCTTGATGGGGGCAGAAGCAGACGCTGATGAGGCTTTGGCGCATTTTGGCCTGACCAAGCTGGCAGACCTGCCGGCCAAATATCTGTCGGCCGGGCAAAAGCGCCGGCTGAACCTGGCGCGCCTGGCCGCGAGCCACCGCCCAATCTGGTTGTTGGATGAACCCTCTGTTTCGTTGGATGATGCGTCTGTTGCCCAGCTGGAAAAGTTGGTTGCCAAGCATCTGGGAGAAGGCGGCATGGCGATCATCGCCACCCATCTGGATTTGGATGTGGGACCAGCTTCCGTCCTGCGATTGGGTGAAGGGGGTGCGTCATGAGCCCCTTCCTGCAGACCATCCGCCGGGATTTGATTTTGGCCCGCAGACAGGGGGCATCCGCCTTTTTGGCCGTGGGCTTCTTCGTGGTGGCCGCCAGCCTGTTTCCCTTCGCCGTGGGGCCGGACCCCGATGTATTGGCATCCATTGGGGCGGGGGTCATCTGGGTATCGGCGCTTTTGGCGACGTTGTTGTCGCTCGACCGCCTGTTTCAGGCCGACTTTGAAGATGGCAGCCTTGACCTGCTGGTCTTGGCCCCGCAGCCGCTGTTTTTGCTGGTGCTGGCCAAGACAATTGCCCATTGGCTGACGACGGCTCTGCCCCTGATTATTGCTGCGCCATTATTGGCGATGTTTATGGCGATTCCCCCAGAGGGGTTCGCGCCGCTGCTGTTGGCCATGCTGATAGGTACACCGGCCCTTAGTTTGATCGGCGCCGTCGGTGCAGCGCTCACGGTGGGTATGCGCCGTGGCGGTGTGTTGTTGTCGCTGCTTGTATTGCCGCTCTACATCCCGGTGCTGATCTTTAGTGTTGCCAGTATTTCTGCGGCGTTGATCGGGCAGGATGGCTCCCCGGCCATGATGTTGTTGGGCGCGTTGTCTTTATTTTCACTGGTATTAGCCCCGCCAGCTGCTGCTGCTGCTTTGCGCCTGTCGCTGGAATAGGCTGAATATGCGCCGTGTTTCCTTGCTATACGGCCTTGCCGGGGCTAAATGAAGGCCATGTCTCGTCTGCACCAGTTTGCGAACCCTATGCGCTTTGCACGCCTGTCCCAGGCTATCTTGCCCTGGGCCATTGGCTTGACGGTTGTGCTTATGGCGGTTGGCCTCTATTGGGGGCTTGTGGTTTCGCCGGTGGACTATCAACAGGGTGATACGGTGCGAATTATGTATGTGCACGTCCCCGCTGCCTGGATGGCCATGTTTACTTATGTTTTCATGGCGGCAGCTAGCGCGGCCGGGTTGATCTGGCGGCATCCGCTCGCGGATATTGCAGCTAAATCTGCCGCACCCATTGGTGCCGGTTTTACCTTTTTGGCGCTGGTGACCGGTGCCTTATGGGGCCAACCCATGTGGGGTACCTGGTGGGTGTGGGACGGACGGCTGACATCTGTCCTGATCCTGTTCTTTCTTTATCTAGGCTATATGGCCCTTTGGCAGGCCTATGACGAACCGGCCAAGGCGTCGCGCGCGGCAGCTATTCTAGCGCTGGTCGGTGTCGTGAATGTGCCGATCATCCACTATTCGGTAGAATGGTGGAACACGCTGCACCAGCCTGCCAGCGTGCTGAAAATCGGTGGCCCATCTATTGATCCGTCCATGTTGTGGCCGCTTCTGATCATGGCGCTGGCATTCAATGCCTATTTCGTGGTTGTGCTGTTGTGGCGCATGCGGTCTGAAATTCTTGCTCGCCGGATTCATATTGTGTTGATGCAGAGGGCCGCGTCATGAGCGGCTTTTTCGAGATGGGCGGCTATGAGGCTTATGTGTGGTCTTCCTATGCGATGGCGGCAATTGTTCTTGTCGGCCTTGTTGTCGTCTCGCTGCGCAGTCTGAGGGCGCGCGAAGCCCAGCTCAAGGCACTGGAAGAAGACCAGAAAGGCGATGCGTCATGAAGCGTAAGCATCAGCGCGCCCTTTTTGTTGGTGCCGGGCTCGCCGTTCTGGCACTGGCCACCACTTTGGTGCTGAACTCGCTTGGCCAGAGCCTGAACTATTTCCTGATGCCCACCGAAGTGCTGGCCGGTGAAGACGTGCCCCAAGGTACCTTCCAGCTAGGTGGGTTGGTTTCTGACGGTTCCTTTGAGGCTGATGATGAAATGGGCGTGTCGTTCCAGGTGGAAGATGGCTCATCGTCGCTCTCTGTGGTCTATGACCAGGTAGCCCATGGCCTGTTGCCCGACCTGTTCCGCGAAGGGCAGGGGGTGATTGTCGAAGGCCAGTGGGATGGCAGCCAATTTGTTGCCAGCCGTGTACTCGCCAAACACGACGAAAATTATATGCCGCCCGAAGTGGCTGAAGGCCTGAAAGAAATGGGTGAATGGCGGGGTGAGGAAACACCTTGATCGCCGAAATTGGCCATTTTGCACTCATTATCGCCCTGATGCTGGCCGTGGCCCAGTCTATGGCGCCGCTTTACGGAGCCTGGCGGCGTAATGCGACACTAATGGCCCTCTGTAGCCCGCTAGCCTGGGGCCAGTTCCTGTTGCTGGGCGTCTCATTCCTGTGCCTGACTTATCTTTATGTGGTGTCTGATTTTTCGGTCCAGAATGTCTTCCTGAACTCTCACACGCAAAAGCCGCTGCTCTACAAAGTGTCTGGCGTTTGGGGGAACCATGAAGGATCGATCCTACTCTGGGCATTAATCCTGGCCTTTTTCGGGGCGGCCGTGGCCATGTTCGGGCGCCGGTTGCCGCAAACCTTCAAGGCGCGGGTGCTGGGCGTGCAGGCATTGATCGGTGTCGGTTTCCTCAGCTTTTCGCTGTTCACATCCAATCCCTTCATCCGATTGAACCCGGCCCCGCTGGAGGGCCAGGGGCTCAACCCGCTGCTACAGGACCCCGGCCTCGCTTTCCACCCGCCCATGCTCTATCTGGGCTATGTGGGCCTCTCCATTGCCTTTTCCTTTGCCATTGCCGCCCTGTTGGAAGGGCGCGTGAATGCCCTGTGGGCGCGCTGGGTGCGACCCTGGACGTTGGCCGCCTGGTGCTTTCTGACAGCGGGGATCGCGCTTGGTTCCTGGTGGGCCTATTTCGAACTGGGCTGGGGTGGCTGGTGGTTTTGGGACCCGGTGGAAAATGCCTCGCTCATGCCCTGGTTGGCGGCGACGGCCCTGTTGCACAGTGCCATTGTGGTTGAAAAACGCGAGACGCTGAAAAGCTGGACGGTGCTGCTCGCGATTGTGGCCTTTTCGCTCAGCCTGTTGGGCACATTCATTGTCCGTTCCGGCGTGCTCAATTCCGTGCATGCCTTTGCTAGCGACCCGACACGCGGGGTTTATATTCTGGGCTTCCTCTTCGTTGTTGTTGGTGGCTCCCTGGTGCTCTATGCGGTGCGGGCGTCGACCCTGCAGGCGGGGGGTATGTTCGCCGCAGTCTCTCGTGAAGGCGGGTTGGTCTGGAATAACCTGTTCCTGGCGGCGGCAACAGGCACGGTTCTGTTCGGCACGTTGTTCCCTATGTTGGCAGATGCCTTTGGATACAAAGTCTCGGTGGCCGCGCCCTATTTTAATGCCGTCTTTGTCCCGCTGATGATCCCACTTTTGCTGGTGATGGCTGTTGGCCCCTTCCTGGCATGGAAGCGAGGGAATATTGCGGCACTGCCGGGTCGGATATGGCCTGCGGTTGTCCTTTTGCTTGTGGGCCTCGGTTTGGCCATTTGGTGGCAAGGCGCGGCTGCCCCGCTGGAAATTTTGGGGTTGGCGACGGGCATCTGGTTGCTGGCGAGTGTGCTGGTCGAGCTGGCCGGGCGTATAAATCTCTTCCGCACGTCGCTTGGCGGCAGCATGAAGCGGGCGGTGGACCTGCCACGCGGCGCCTGGGGGATGAGCGTCGCCCATGCCGGCATGGGGCTGGTGGTGATCGGTATGGCTGCATCCATCTCGTGGGAGCGGGAAGTCATTTCCCTGAAATATCCGGGCGATAGCAGCACGCTGGGTGCTTATGAGATTACCCTGCAGGATGTCGCGCTCAAGCAGGGGCCGAACTATCGCTACCATGAAGGCACATTTATTGTTCGTCGCGACGGTGCAGTGATTGCCACGCTCTACCCGGAAATTCGCAATTACACCGACCCTGTTACGCAGACGACGGAAGCGGCGATTTATCCGCTCATCTCTGGTGACCTCTATGCGGTGATCGCCGAATCCGGCGCCAATAATATTCCTGGCGAGCCGAAGCGATGGGGCGTGAGGCTCTATCACAAACCGCTGATTGGCTGGATGTGGCTGGGCGCCTTTATGATGTTTGTGGGCGGTGGCCTGTCCCTGTCCGACCGACGGTTGCGCGTCGGCGTGGCGCAAAAGGCCAAACAGGCGGAGGCTTCGGTATGAAGATCAAACCCTATTATATTCTACCCATCGTGGTGTTTATCGGCATGGCCATCTTTTTGTTCGTTGGCCTAGGGTTAAACCCGCGAGAGACGGCCTTCCCGCTCTACGAACAGTCGCCGCCAGATTTTGCGCTTGGGCCATTGCATGAAGAACAGCCTGGCCTGACGGATGAAGATTTGTTGGGCGATAAGACAGTTATCCTTAACTTCTTTGCCAGCTGGTGCGCGCCCTGCCGCGAAGAACATCCTTACCTCATGGCCCTCTCAGAGCGTGATGATATCAGCGTCTATGGCATCGACTATCGGGAAGTCTCGCGGGAAAAAGCCATTGCCTGGCTGTACCGGGACGGCAACCCGTTTGCCCTGATTGGTTATGACCAAGACGCCCGTGTTGTTATGGAATGGGGGCTGGCCGGGGTGCCGGAGACCTTCATTGTGCACAACGGCAAGGTGATCCGGCGCTACCAGGGCCCTCTGAACGTGCCCATCATGCAGCACGACTTGCTGCCTTTGTTGGAGGCGCTTGAAAAATGAAGTGGCTCGCTTTCCTGATGGTGCTTTTTGTTACACCGGCATTTGCTGCCGGGGTGGATGAAGCTGTGCTGCCGGATGCCGCCCAGGAAGACGCCGCGCGCGATATCATGAAAGACCTGCGCTGCCTTGTTTGTCAGAACCAATCGATCGAAGAATCCGATGCCGATATGGCTGCTGACCTGCGCATTGTTGTGCGGGAGCGCGTGGCCGCGGGTGATGATCATCAGGACGTGATGGACTATATGGTCGCACGTTATGGCGACTGGATCCTGATGCGCCCGCCGGTGAATGAACGCACATGGTTACTGTGGGGCATGCCTGTGCTTCTGGTGCTGTTGGGTTTGTTGGCCGCCGGGTTGTTGATGCGGCGACATCTTACCGAGCGCACTGCCGATGCGCCTTTGTCTGCAGACGAGCAGGCGGCGCTGGATACATTGTTGGCCGAGGACAAAGACCAATGATGTGGCTTGGTTTCATAGGGCTATTGCTTGTTGGGCTGGGGCCACTGGTCTGGTGGTTGCTTCGACAGCCCGTTGCGGGTGAGAACGTGAAACCCGAATTGGCTTTCTATCGCCAGCAGTTGGAGCAGGCGGAAGATGATGATGCCCGAGCCGAAGTGGGCCGTCGTATCCTGCGAGCCGATCGGCAAGAGGCAGGTGCCACGGCGTCCATTTTACCCGCCGGGGCCCGTATGGGCTGGCTTGCCGGGCTGGTGCTGCTGATCTCCGTCGGATCTATAGGGATCTATGGCCTTTTGGGTGATGCGTATGCACCAACCGCGCCGCGTGGGTTGCAGAGTTTCGATGAAATTGGACAGGGGGCTAGCCTGCAGCAATTGGTGCCCTACCTGGCGGGGAAAATGCGTCAGAAGCCAGATGACCCAGCGGGCTGGGCGCTCTTGGCCAATGCCGCTGAGGGCATTGGTCGATATGACATTGCGGTAAATGCCTATGCAAATCTCGTCCGGTTGAACCCGGACAATGCCGACTTGCTGGCCAGCTGGGCGGAAGCGCACATCGCCCTGGACCAAGGGCTTGTCTCCCCCACCGCGCGGGACATTCTGGCGGAGGCGTTGCGGATCAGGCCGTCATTGCCGCCCGCGCATTATTACCTAGGTCTGTATGACATGCAGCAGGGCCAACCGCAGGCCGCGTTGACGCGCTGGCGGGCTTTGCTGGCAGATGGCCCGGCCGATGCGCCCTGGGTGCCCGTTGTTGAAGCGGCGGTTGAAGCACTTGAGAAAGAGGCGGCCCGGTAGCAGCAATTGCTGACAGCGCAGCACGTCCGTGCCACACTGCGGCCATGGCAGGATTATTCGATCACTTTGAAAATTTCTCGCGCCGGGTGCCCGATGATGACACCCATCAGCGCATGGTTTGTAACGATTGCGGCTGGGTTCATTACGATAACCCGAAGATCATTGTCGGGGCCGTTGTCACCCATGAAGACCGGGTGCTTCTGTGCAAGCGGGCAATTGAGCCACGGCACGGCTATTGGACGCTGCCTGCTGGTTTCCTTGAGGAACATGAAACCACGGAAGACGGTGCGCGGCGGGAGACGATGGAAGAAGCCGGTGCGACAATCGACATCAATGCGCTATTGGCGGTTTACAATGTGCCGCATATCTCGCAAGTGCAGCTGATCTATCGCGCCACGTTGGCAGACCTGCATTTCGAGCCGGGCATGGAAAGCCTGGAGGTCGATCTGTTCAAGTGGGACCAAATCCCCTGGGGTGAGTTGGCCTTTCCCAGTGTTCACTGGGCGCTGAATCAATATGACGAAGTGCGTGACAAGGACGTCTTTGCGCCCTTCACCAATCCTGTATCCGGGCTGTAGCTGCTTAGTATTCCTGCTCGGCCATCCCTATTCAGCAGGCGCTTCCTTGAGGTGGAAGCGCTTCATGCCCCTGATCTGCAGAATCGCGAAGGCCATGGTAATGGGCATAAAACCGATCAGCTTGAAGCTGACCCAGAAGTCTGTTGAGAAATTCCGCCAGATCACTTCGTTCAACGCAGCCATGGCGAGAAAGAACAGGCCCCAGCGTACACTCATGACCAGCCAGCCCTCCTCGCGCATGGGCGGCAGGGCGCTAGCCAGAATGAGCTTGAGCAGTGGTCGTTTGATCATCGCCCCGCCCAGTAGCGCGACGGCAAACAGGCAATAGATCATGGTCGGCTTCATTTTAATGAAGCGGTCATCCTGGAAGTAAAATGTCAGCCCGCCAAAGATGACAATAATAGCCGTCGTCAGCAGCAGATTGGCGGGGATGCGTCGTACCTGGATGAGGCAGACAGCAGCAGCAATGACTGCGGCGACCATGAAGACGCCGGTTGCCCAGTAGATGCCGAGGCTGAAGTAAGAGCCGAAGAACACCATGATGGGGCCCATCTCCACGGCAAACTTGATGCCGGGGGCCAGTTCTTTTTCAGCGCCGTCTTCAGCGGTCATCTTGGATTCCTTCTGTTTACGCTACTCAACACCAGCGATGGAGGCGGCAAATTCCCCTGCGTTAAAGGGCTGCAAATCATCAATCGTTTCGCCCACCCCAATGGCATGAACGGGAATGCCATATTGGTCGGCACAGGCAATCAGCACACCACCGCGGGCGGTGCCGTCCAGCTTGGTCATCACGATACCAGAAATGTTGGCCGCTTTGTGGAATACGTCAACCTGGTTCAAGGCGTTTTGGCCTGTAGTTGCATCCAGCACCAACACGGTGTCGTGCGGGGCTGTGTCGTCGAACTTGCTGATGACACGGATCATCTTGGTCAGCTCTTCCATCAGATGCGTTTTGTTCTGCAGCCGCCCGGCGGTGTCGATCATCAGCACATCGATGTTTTGCTCGCTGGCAGCCTGCAGTGCTTCATAGGCAACAGCGGCAGCATCGTCACCTGCTTCCTTATGAATAACGGGCACCTTGTTGCGCTTACCCCAGACCGTGAGTTGCTCAATGGCAGCAGCGCGGAAGGTATCACCCGCTGCCAGCATGACACTGTGCCCCTGGGTCTGGAACTGGCGGGCCAGCTTGCCAATGGTGGTGGTTTTACCGCTGCCATTGACGCCGACCATTAACAGCACATGGGGTTTATTGCCCGGCTTGATCGTCAGCGGCTTGGCAACGGGCTCCAGCGTGGCGGTGATCTCGCGCGCTATCAGCGCGCGGATTTCTTCCGGGGTAATATCCCTGTCGTGGCGTTCTTCGCTCAGCTTGGCCACGAGCCGGGCGGCCATGGGCGCGCCAAAATCTGCCATGATCAGCAAATCTTCCAGATCATCCAGCGTATCGGCGTCCAGTTTCTGCTTGCCGGTGAACAGGCCAGACAGGCCCCTGGACAATTTGGTGGTGCTTTTGGACAGGCCGTCCTTCAGGCGGCCCAGCCAGCTTTTCTTCTCAAGGCTGCTCATTAAATCAGTTGTCCTACCAGCGCGTCGGGGCGGGCCTGTATGAATTCTACATCAACAATACCCGGCTGCGCATCCGCGACGCGGACCGGGGCAAAATGCGGGCAGTGACCAAGGCCAATGCCGTCTTCTGTTTTTTCCACCAGAACAGAGGCTGTCTTACCCACCTGGCTTTCAAAAAAGGCATCGCGGGCGGCTTGCCCTGCGCTGCGCAGGCGCGCGGCGCGTTCACGCCGCACATCGCCGGGCAACTGCTTCATCTTGGCGGCTGGCGTGTCGGGTCGTGCGGAAAAAGGAAAGACATGCAGGAAAGTTAGTCCTGCCTCTTCCACCAGCTTGAGTGTGTTTAGGAACATCTCTTCTGTCTCGGTCGGGAAGCCGGTGATCAGGTCTGCGCCAAAGACAACGTCAGGCCGCGCGGCACGCACCTGCTCGCAGAATTCGATCGAATCTTCGCGCAAATGGCGACGCTTCATGCGCTTGAGGATCATATTGTCGCCCGCCTGCAGGCTCAGGTGGAAGTGCGGCATCATGCGCGGCTCGTGGGCAATAGCCTCGAACAGCGGCTCATCGACCTCGACCGAATCGATGGACGACAAGCGCAGGCGCGGCAGATCGGGAACTTGCTGCAAAAGTTTCTGGCACAGAGAACCGAGCGTCATGTTGCCGGGCAGGTCCTGCCCATAGGCGGTGATATCGACACCGGTGAGCACGACTTCTTCATACCCATTGCCGACGAGCTTCTTCACCTGCTCGACAACCGCACCCACGGGCACGCTGCGGGAAGGCCCACGGGCGAAGGGAATAATGCAGAAGGTGCAGCGATGGTCGCAGCCATTCTGGATCTCTACAAAGGCACGGCTGCGCTCGACAAAGCCTTCAACCATATGGCCGGCAGTTTCCTGCACGGTGGCAATGTCGTTTACCTTCACGCGTTCTTCATCACCCAGGCCGAAGGCATAGGCGCTGGTCTGCAGCTTTTCTTCATTGCCCAGCACGAGCGACACTTCAGGCATATCGGCGAATTGGCCGGGGTTCAGCTGGGCTGCGCAGCCGCCCACAACAACGGGTGTGTCGGGGTTCTGCCGGTGGGCGCGGCGGATGGCCTGGCGCGCCTGGCGCACGGCCTCATTCGTGACTGCACAAGTGTTGACGATGATGGCATCATCCAGCCCGGCATCGGCGGCGCGGTTGGCCATGACTTCCGACTCAAGCGTATTGAGCCGGCAGCCGAAGGTGATCATCTGTGGGCGGGTCATAATGCCACCTGCCCATGGAATGAGGTGGCAACAGGCCCGGTCATGATGATGTGATCGTTGTCGTCCCAGTGCAGCTGCAGATCACCGCCATCCAGCCGAATGGTGGCCGCGCGCTCAACAAGGCCGCGCCGGCTGGCAGCAACCATTGTGGCGCAGGCGCCTGTGCCACAGGCGCGGGTAATGCCGACGCCCCGTTCCCAGACACGCATACGGATCAGCCCCGGTTCAATAAGGCTGGCAAATTCTACATTGGTGCGTTCGGGAAAGAAGGTATCTGTTTCAATCTTCGGGCCAATGCGCGCAACATCCACCGCTTCTGCATCTTCAACGAAGAAGACTGCATGCGGGTTGCCGACATTGACCAGGCCGGGGCCAACATGGCCGGCATGGCTATAGGTGGCCGTCACCGTGTCTGTTTCACGCGCAACGGGAATGGCCTGCCAATCCAGCTGGGGTGTACCCATGTCGACGGAGATCACGTTGGGGTCGTCGGTCGGGGTGCAGACCAGCACACCTGCATTGGTGTTAACGCGCGCCTCGCCCGCACCGGTTTCGGCCAGCAGCAGCGCACCCACGCAGCGGGTCGCGTTGCCGCAGGCATCCACTTCTTCACCATCGGCATTCTGGATGCGCATAAAGGTGTCGTTCTTGATGTCGGGCAGCAGGGTGATCAGCTGGTCACAGCCAATGCCTGTCTTGCGGTCAGCAAGCGCGCGGACCTGCGCATCTTCAAGGCGCAGGGGTGCCTGCCGGCAGTCAAAGACAATGAAGTCATTGCTCAGGCCGTGCATCTTGATGAAGTCGCGCATGGTGCCCTGTTGTGTCATGGGCGCCTTATATGGCTGCCCAAGGCCCAAACTCAAGGGAAAACGCGCCTTTAGGTGCTGTGTGAATTACCCGAAAACAAGCGGCAAAAGCGTGGCAGCAAACAGGGTGATGACACCAATTACAGCCAGGTTGATCCAGAACCCCGCTTTGACCATGTCGGGGATCGTCAGATAGCCAGACCCAAAGACAATGGCATTGGGCGGTGTGGCAACCGGTAGCATAAAGGCGCAGCTGGCGGCCATGGCTGCCGGGGCTGCCAGCAGGATCGGGTCAACACCGATGCCAATAGCCAGCGCGCCAATGACGGGCACAAAGGCCGTGGTGGTGGCGGCGTTTGATGTCAGTTCCGTCAGGAAAACGATAACGGCAGCGATAACAGCAATGAGGGCGATCATCGGCCAGGTACCCAAAACGGCGAGGCTTTCACTGATCCAGATTGCCAGGCCGCTTTCTGCCATGGCGGCTGCCAGGCTCAGCCCGCCGCCAAATAGAACGATCAGCCCCCAGGGCACCCGGCTGGTGGCCGACCAGTCCATCAACCGATGGCGGCCGTCTTCTTCGTCTCCATCGCCAGAGGGGATCAGGAAAAGCAAAAGCGCACCAAAAATGGCGATCCCTGCGTCAGAAGCATTGTTCAGAAAGGCCACAAGAGGACTGTCTGCTGCCAGGCTGGGTACCAGGAATTCTTTGGCCAGGCCGCGCCCCATCCACATCAGCGCGACGAGGGCGGCCACGCAGGCGACGCGAATCTCCGGCACAGAAATTGTGCCCAGTTGGGTGCGCTCTTCTTCTATATGGGCGGTAGCCTCTTCGCTTTCCCCCAGATCAAACGGATGAACGACGCGGGTCAGCATCCACCAGACCAGCGGCAGGGTGACGACCACAAAGGGCAGCCCCAGCAGCACCCAGCGGGCCATGCTGATCTCAATTTCAAACAGTTCGCGCAAAATAGACGCCATGGCCAGATTGGTCGGCGTGCCGATGAGTGTACCAACCCCGCCCACACTAGCGGCATAGGCAATGCCCAGCATCAGGCAGATCGCAAAAGCGCGGTGATGTTTGGCCTTGTCGGGGTCGCTGCGGTCAGCCTCCACCATCAGAATGGCCGCAACAGATGTGCCAATAGGCATCATCATCATGGTGGTGGCAGTGTTTGATATCCACATGCTCAACAGTGCTGTGGCGACCATGAATCCCAGCACAATGGCCTGGGGGTGCGAGCCAACAAAGCTGATAACACCCAGGGCAATGCGTCGGTGCAGGTTCCAGCGCTCCATGGCAATGGCGACCATGAAGCCGCCCAGGAACAGGAAAATCAGTGGGTTGGCATAGGGGTTGGTGGCGGCCTTAATGGGCACCACACCCAAAATGGGAAACAGGACAATCGGCACCAATGAGGTCGCGGCAATGGGCAGGGCTTCGGTGGCCCACCAACATGCCATCAGCAGGGCAACACCGGCGGTGAGCCACGCTTCACGGGTCATGCCGGCGGGTGGCTCCGTGAACAGGGCGAACACAAGCACGGCCAGGCCCAAGAAAAGGCCAATGGTCTTTGATGTGCTCATGAAACTCTCCGCCCGGTCTTCAATTTGGCTGAATGATAGGGCTGCGGGTGCAGAAAGCCAGTCTTTGTTGGCGCTAGGCCCAATAGGGCCGGAATACGAATAGAAGAACGCTGTAGAAGCCATGCATCACGATGGTTAGCAAGATGCTGCCATGGCGTTCTCGGGCGCAACCCAGCAACAGCCCAAACAGGAGGACACCTAACATGGCCCCGATATTGGTATTCAAGTGCATGCCAGCCCACCAGATGGCAGGCAAAATAATGGCACCCTGTGTGCCCATGCTGCTGTTTTTGAGACCTTCAAAGATAAAGCCCCGAAACAGCAACTCTTCCCACATCGGCGCGATGACAGCGCGTGCCATAATCAGCAGGAAACCGACCTCCAGGGCGTCGAGCGGGTTTGCGCCTTCAACTTCCTGATTGCCGCCAAACAGGGCGATCAACACCATGCCCGCGACGGCGCAGGCAATTGTTGCGCTTAGCCAGGGCACGAGCGTGGACAATGAAAAAGGCCGTAGCCCCAGATAGTCATCTGTCTTGTCGCCCTGGCGCACCTTGACCAGGTAATAGATGAGTACACAGCCAACCAGGCTTGTCAGGCAGAGCAGCCGGAGAATGAACTGGGCGGCTTCTGGTGAATAGACCTCCGTGGCGATGCCTGCCAGGTCGGCGACATCTGTCCCGACGGCCAAATAGAGAATGCTGATCAGCCAGAACCCGATGAAGGATGAGGCCAACAATGCCAGCACGCCAAAGCCGATGGTGGCCCAGGGGCCAAAAGGGACAGGGGTGCCGTGTACAGGGTGCTGGGACATGATCTGGTTATTCTAGCAGGTTGGGGAGCATTTGGGTGGCTTTGTGTAACAGAAGGGCCACGCGTTCGCCAGCCGGTCTGCGGATTGCCGCAATAGCGCTTGACACAGGCAGCCTCGGGGCATAGGTTCCGCGCCGTTCAAGGAAAGCACGGCTTTTCGTGTCCTAGGATACACACCCGTCAGCGAGGATTCGCCCACGGGTGCTTTTGGCGTATGGAAGATGTTTGACAGTTTATCAGACCGCTTAGGCGGGATATTCGACAAGCTAAAAGGGCGCGGCGTTCTGAATGAAGCCGACGTCTCCGCCGCTATGCGTGAAGTACGCGTGGCGCTGCTGGAAGCTGATGTCGCGCTCCCCGTCGTCAAAAGCTTTATCGACAAGGTCAAGAACCGCGCTGTTGGTGAGGAAGTCACCAAGTCTGTTACCCCGGGTCAGATGGTCATCAAGATCGTTAATGACGAACTGACCGCCATGCTGGGGGGTGAGACGGCAGAGCTGAACCTGGCTGCTGTGCCGCCTGTGCCATACCTGATGGTGGGCTTGCAGGGTTCAGGTAAAACGACCTCGACGGCCAAGATCGCCAAGTTCCTGCAGGACAAGCACAAGAAGAAAGTGCTGATGGCCTCGCTCGACGTGCGTCGCCCGGCCGCTCAGGAACAGCTCAAGCTGCTGGGTGAACAGGCCGAGGTAGCGACCCTGCCGATCATTGAAGGGCAAATGCCCGTTGATATTGCCAAGCGCGCCCTGCAGGCCGCCAAGCTGGGCGGGCATGATGTTGTCATGCTTGATACCGCCGGTCGCCTGCATGTTGAAGAAGCGCTGATGGCTGAGTTGGAAGCCGTGCGGGCTGTTACCAACCCGGTTGAAACCCTGCTGGTAGCCGACTCACTGACCGGCCAGGATGCCGTGAATGTCGCCACCCAGTTTAACGAACGCTTTTCGCTGACCGGTATTGTCCTGACCCGAATGGACGGCGACGCCCGTGGTGGTGCGGCGCTTTCAATGCGCTCGGTCACGGGTTGCCCGATCAAGCTGGTGGGTACCGGCGAGCGGATTCAGGACCTGGATGCTTTCCACCCCGAGCGGGTGGCCTCGCGCATCCTGGGTATGGGCGACATTGTTTCGCTGGTGGAAAAAGCCGGCGAGATGGTCGAGGCCGAAGATGCCGAAAAGATGGTCAAGCGCCTCAAGAAGGGGCTCTTTACCCTTGAAGATTACCAGAACCAGCTGGCGCAGATGCGCAAGATGGGTGGCATGGGCGGCGTGCTGGGCATGCTGCCGGGTGTCGGCAAAATGAAGAAGGCGCTGGATGCCGCGAATGTCGATGAATCGATCTTCGTGCGTCAGAACGCCATTATCAGTTCCATGACCCCTGAAGAGCGGGTCAAAACCAAACTTATTGGCGCGTCGCGGAAGAAAAGGATCGCGGCAGGTTCCGGCACCTCGGTGCAGGAGGTCAATAAACTTCTCAAGCAGCACCAGCAAATGGCGCAGATGATGAAGCGCCTGAGCAAGGGCGGGAAAAAGGGTGCACCCCAGCTTCCCCCCGGCTTTGAAGGACTGCTTGGATAATGCACACGCACTAAACAGAGGATAGAACCTAAATGGCGTTGAAAATCAGACTGGCTCGTGGTGGCGCGAAGAAGCGTCCCTACTACCGTATCGTTGTCGCTGACTCTCGCAGCCCGCGTGATGGCAAGTTCATTGAACGTCTTGGCCATTACAACCCGCTGCTGCCGAAGGATCACGAAAACCGCATCAAGCTTGAAGCGGAACGGATTCAGTATTGGCTGGGCGTTGGCGCAACACCGAGCGATCGCGTTGCACGCTTCCTGGGTGAAGCCGAAATCATTCCGATGCCGGCCCAGAAGAATAACCCGATCAAGGGTCAGCCGGGTCAGAAGGCCCGCGAACGTGCTGAAGAAGCCGCTGCGGCTGCTGCTGAAGCTTCGGCTCCTGCTGAAGAACCTGCAGAAGAGCCCGCCGAAGAAGCGGCTGAAGAATAGGCCTGGCTGTGGCGTCCCTCCCGGAAGGGCAGTTTATCTGTCTGGGAGTTGTCTCAGGGGCTATCGGTATTCGGGGTGAGTTGCGAATCCGCACCTTCACTGAAACACCGCTGGCACTTGCAGATTACGGACCGCTCACCGGCAACCCGGATGGCAAAACCTATGTGCCAAAGCGGGTTCGTGAGGTGAAAGGTGGTCTGGGTGTCTTCATGGAAGGCATTACAGACCGCAACGCGGCCGAGGAACTCAAAGGGCTGGAGCTGGGCATTGCCCGCGCCGCCCTGGGCGACGCAGGAGATGAGGATGATTTCTTCCTTGTCGACCTGATCGGCCTTTCGGTTCAGGACGAAGCTGGCCAGCCCCTGGGCACCGTTAAATGGGTGCACAATTTTGGGGCAGGCGATGTGCTGGAGCTGCAGCTTTCAGCACAGAAGAAGACAGAACTGGTGCCCTTTAGCAAAGAGGCGGTGCCAGAGGTGAAAGTGAAGGAAGGATACCTGGTTGTGCGGCCATCCGCCTGGCAGGTAGCCGACGAGGAGAAAGAAGGAGAAGGCGAATAAGCGAATCCGTCCAATGGACTGCAAGGGTGCTGACCCTGTTCCCGGACATGTTTCCCGGCTCGCTTGGCCAATCATTGGCGGGCAAGGCGCTGGAACGGAACATCTGGTCTCTCGAGGTCACGGACCTCAAGACTTTTGGCCTGGGCAAGTACCGCACCGTTGATGATACGCCGACCGGTGGTGGCCCTGGCATGGTCATGCGGCCCGACGTTCTGGCAAGTGCCATTGATGCAGTTCATATCGGCGACGCTGAAAAGCAACCGCTCATCTACCTTTCGCCGCGCGGCGAGGTGCTGAACCAGGCACTGGTGCATGAGCTGAAAGACGCAGGGGGTGCAACCCTGCTCTGTGGTCGCTTTGAGGGGGTTGACGAACGGGTGCTGGAAGCCCGCAATGTGCGGGAGGTCAGTATCGGGGACTATGTTCTCTCAGGCGGCGAGCCTGCAGCACTGGTCCTGATGGATGCCATTATTCGACTGTTGCCGGGTGTGATTGGAGACGCGGCAACGCTGGAGAGTGAAAGTTTTGAGTCTGGGCTGTTGGAATATCCCCAATATACCAGGCCGCAGGAATGGGAAGGGCGCATGGTGCCAGATGTGCTTCTTTCGGGCCACCACGGTGAAATAGACGGGTGGCGCAGACGACAGGCAGAGGATATAACCCGGGCGCGGCGGCCAGATCTCTGGAAGCGCTACAACGCCCAAGACGAAGATGAGTGATGGTTCAGGAAACTGAACAGTCTTGGAAATCAGGCGCAAGCCTGGAAAGCGACGGCCAGAATGGCCGCTGTAATGTGAAGGAAAGAACGATGAATATCATTGACGAGATCAATCAGGAGCAGATTGACAAGCTCACCGACGGCAAGACCATCCCGGAATTTGCTGCCGGCGATACGATCAAGGTGAATGTTCGGGTAGTTGAAGGTACGCGTGAACGTATCCAGGCATTTGAAGGCGTCTGCATCGCTCGCAAGAATGATGGCCTGGACTCCTCATTCACGCTACGCAAAATCTCTTATGGTGAAGGCGTAGAGCGCGTATTCCCGCTTTATTCCCCGCGTCTGGACAGCATTGAAGTTGTACGCCGTGGCCGCGTGCGCCGGTCCAAGCTGTACTATCTGCGTGGTCGTCGCGGTAAGTCTGCCCGTATTGCTGAAAAGCAGGACTTCAACCGCAAGGCCAAGGGTGCTCAGGCTGCCCCGGCTGCTGTTGAAGCCCCCGCAGAAGCTGCTTCTGAAGAATAGTTCGACCCTGGAGACTGCTTGATGAGCGACCCTCGTACGCTTTACGACAAGGTATTCGATGCGCATCTCGTTGATGTGCAGGATGATGGCACCTGTGTGCTTTATATTGACCGTCACCTCATTCATGAAGTGACGAGCCCCCAGGCCTTTGAAGGCCTGCGGATCAATAACCGCACCGTGCGCCGCCCCGAAGCAACCCTTGCTGTGCCCGATCACAATGTCCCGACGTCCAATCGGGACCAGGCGATCGAAAACGAGGAATCGCGCATTCAGATCGAGACTCTGGCCAAGAACTGCGAAGACTTTGGCGTGCCCCACATCTCCATGAACGATATCCGCCAGGGTATTGTGCATGTGGTCGGCCCCGAACAGGGCCTGACCCAGCCGGGCATGACTATTGTGTGCGGCGACAGCCACACGGCAACGCATGGTGCCTTTGGCGCTTTGGCTTTCGGTATTGGTACGTCGGAAGTAGAGCATGTGCTCTCAACCCAGACGCTGTTGCAGAAGCGCTCCAAGAACCTGCGGGTAAATGTTGAAGGCGATCTGCCCCTGGGCGTGACCGCCAAGGACGTAGTGCTGGCCATTATTGGCGAACTGGGTACCGCTGGCGGCACGGGTTATGTGATTGAGTTTGCAGGCTCGACCATTCGTGACCTGACCATGGAGGGCCGCATGACGGTCTGTAACATGGCTATTGAAGCCGGCGCGCGCGCCGGGCTGATTGCCCCTGACCAGAAGACCTTTGACTTCGTCAAGGGGCGGCCCATGTCGCCCAAGGGTGCGCAGTGGGATATGGCTGTGGAGTATTGGTCATCCTTCTTCACCGATGAAGGCGCGACCTTCGACAAGGAAATCACCCTTCAGGCGGCCGACATCGAACCACAGGTAACCTGGGGCACTAGCCCGGAAGATGTGCTGCCGATCACGGGTACGATCCCGAGTGCAGAAGATGCCGGAGACGAAGCACGCCAGAATGCAACGGCCCGCTCGCTTGACTATATGGGCCTGACGGGTGGCACTGCGCTGCAGGATGTGCAGATCGACCGCGTATTCGTTGGTTCATGCACCAATGGCCGAATTGAAGACATCCGCGCCGTGGCCGCTATTGCCAAGGGCCGCAAGGTCGCAAGCCACGTCAATGCCATGGTTGTGCCTGGTTCTGGGCTCGTCAAGGAAATGGCGGAAGCCGAAGGGCTCGACAAAGTACTCGTTGAAGCCGGTTTTGACTGGCGTGACCCGGGCTGCTCCATGTGCCTGGCCATGAACGAAGACAAGTTGACCGACGGCGAACGCTGCGCGTCAACGTCGAACCGTAACTTTGAAGGCCGCCAGGGCAAGGGTGGGCGTACCCATCTTGTTAGCCCGGCTATGGCGGCGGCTGCCGCCATTGCGGGTCACCTCGCAGATGTGCGCGACTTTCAGGATTAGGGAGAGCGATAATGGATAAGTTTACCAAGCTCACCGGTGTTGCAGCCCCGCTGCCCGACATTAATGTCGATACGGACAAGATCATCCCCGCTGACTATCTCAAGACCATCAAGCGGACGGGTCTGGGCGTCGCGCTGTTCAGCGAAATGCGTTACAATGACGACGGTTCCGAGAAGCCAGATTTCGTGCTGAATCAGCCTGCTTACCGTGAATCGCAGATCCTCGTTGCCGGTGAAAATTTCGGCTGTGGTTCGTCGCGCGAACACGCGCCCTGGGCGATTTTGGACTTTGGCATTCGCTGCATCATTTCCACCAGTTTTGCAGACATCTTCTTCAATAACTGCTTCAAGAACGGCATTTTGCCGATCGTCTTGCCGCAGGAAGATGTCGACAAATTGATGGACGACGCTGGCCGTGGCGCCAATGCAGTCATGTCGATCGACTTGGAAAATCAGGAAATCACAGGCCCCGATGGCGGTACGATCCCGTTTGATGTGGATGCGTTCCGCAAGCATTGCCTGCTCAATGGCCTCGACGATATTTCGCTGACGCTGCAGCAGGACGACAAAATCAGCGCCTATGAGGCAGCACAGTCTGCCAATCAGCCCTGGCTGTAAAACGCCAAACAAAGGAAAAGAATAATGGCTGACGCAATTAACCTTCTTGTTTTGCCCGGCGACGGCATTGGTGACGAAGCCATAGCGCAGGTGCGCCGTATTATCGACTGGGTCGGTAACCAGCGCGGCATCAACTTCAATGTTGAAGAAGACCTCGTCGGTGGCTGCGCCATCGACGCACACGGCACTTCGCTGACCGACGACTGTATGGACAAGGCCCTGGCGGCAGATGCTGTGCTGCTCGGCGCTGTGGGTGGCCCGAAATGGGACAATGTTCCCTTCGACATTCGGCCGGAAGCTGGCCTGCTTCGCCTGCGCAAGGAGATGGAATTGTTTGCCAATCTGCGCCCGGCCATGTGCTTTGACGCGCTGGTGGACGCCTCTTCCCTGAAGCCGGAACTGGTCTCTGGCCTCGATATCATGATCGTGCGCGAGCTGACAGGTGGCGTTTACTTTGGTGAGCCGCGCGGCATCACCGAGCTGCCCGACGGCCAGCGCCAGGGTGTGAACACGCAGGTTTATACGACGGAAGAAATTCGTCGTGTTGTCCGCGTGGCCTTCGACATTGCCAAGCAGCGCGACGGCAAGGTGACATCCTGCGAAAAAGCCAATGTGATGGAAAGCGGCATTCTTTGGCGCGAAGAAACCAATTGGGTGCACGATAATGAAGCAGAATATGCGGAGATCGAGCTGTCACACATGTATGCCGACAATGCTGCCATGCAGCTGGTGCGCATGCCCAAGCAGTTCGACGTGATGGTCACCGATAATCTGTTCGGTGATATCCTGTCGGATGCAGCAGCCATGCTGACAGGCTCACTGGGCATGTTGCCATCCGCGTCGCTGGGTGCTGCCGTTGATGGTGGCCGCCCCAAGGCAATGTATGAACCGGTCCATGGTAGTGCACCGGATATTGCTGGTCAGGATTTGGCAAACCCAATCGCCTCAGTCCTTAGCTTTGCCATGGCACTGCGTTATTCCTTCAACCTTGGTGAAGAAGCCGACATGGTTGAAAAGGCTATCGAGAATGTGCTCGCTGCTGGTTACCGTACTGGTGACATCATGCAGCCGGGCATGACACAGACAGGCACAACAGGGATGGGTGATGCCATCCTCGCTGAACTGGACAAGCTTGCTGCCTGACGGAGTTTAAAATGGGTTACAATGTTGCTGTCGTTGGTGCCACCGGTGTTGTGGGCCGCGAAATGCTGCAAATTCTGGAGGAACGCCAGTTCCCCGTTGATAATGTCTACGCCCTGGCGTCCCGCCGGTCGCAAGGGCGCGAGGTTTCTTTCGGCGACAATAAGGTGCTGAAGGTTTCTGCTGTTGAGAATCACGATTTCTCCAACACAGACATTGCCCTGTTCGCTGCCGGTTCTGGTGCGGCCAAGGAATATGGGCCGATTGCTGCTGCTGCTGGCTGTACGGTGATCGATAATTCCTCGTTCTATCGCATGGACCCGGACGTGCCTTTGATCGTGCCGGAAGTAAACCCGGATGCAATTGACGGCTATACCAAGAAGAACATCATCGCCAACCCCAATTGCTCGACCGCCCAGATGGTCGTGGCGCTTAAGCCGCTACATGATCTGGGCACGATTAAGCGGGTGGTTGTATCGACCTACCAGTCGGTTTCCGGTGCGGGTAACGAAGCCATGGACGAGCTGTTCACCCAGACCCGTGCCATCTTCGTGAATGACGACATCAAGACCGAGAACTTCACCAAGCAGATCGCCTTTAACGTGATCCCGCATATTGATGTGTTCATGGATGACGGCTCCACCAAGGAAGAGTGGAAGATGGTCGCTGAGACGCAAAAGATCCTCGACCCCAATATCGAGCTGACCGCCACCTGTGTGCGCGTGCCGGTCTTTGTGGGCCACTCTGAGGCCATCAATATCGAGTTTGAAGAGCCGGTTGATGAAAAGCGTGCTCGTGAAGTGCTGCGCGAATCACCGGGCCTGATGGTCGTCGACAAGCGTGAAGACGCTGGTTACATCACCCCGCTGGAATGCGTCGGTGACTTTGCCACCTTCATCAGCCGTATCCGCAAGGACCCAACGGTTGAAAACGGCCTGAACATCTGGTGCGTGTCTGACAATCTGCGCAAGGGTGCTGCCCTCAATGCGGTGCAGATTGCCGAACTACTCGGTCGCCGGCACCTCAAAAAGGCATCATAAAACACATTCAAGGAGTAGAGCCCATGGCCGCCACTTTCCGTCCCCGTCGTTCCGTCTTGTACATGCCTGGCTCCAACGCACGGGCGCAGGAAAAGGCCAAGGGCCTGCCCGCAGATGCGATCATCCTCGACCTTGAAGATGCGGTCGCGCCAGACGCCAAGGCAGAAGCCCGCACTCTGGTGTGTGAGACGGTCAAGAATGGTGGCTACGGCGCGCGCGAGCTAATCATCCGCTGTAATGGCCTCGACACCCCCTGGGGCGCGGAAGACATCAAGGCAGCCGTTGCCGCCGGGCCAGATGCTATCCTGCTGCCCAAGATCGAATCTGCCGACATGGTCCGCGAGATTGAAGAGCATATGGTTGCCGCTGGCGCGCCCGATGACATGGCCCTGTGGTGCATGATGGAAACGCCCAAGGGCATTCTGAATGTGGAAGAAGTGGCCTCTGCCTCACCGCGCATTGCCTGTTTGGTGATGGGTACGTCCGACCTCGTCAAAGACGTCCATGCCCGCCACACGCCAGACCGCCTGCCCATGCTGTACAGCCTGTCTGTCTGCATTCTGGCGGCGCGTGCCAATGGCCTGGCCGTGCTGGACGGTGTGTATCTCGGCATCAAGGACCCCGAAGGCTACCATGCCATTTGCGTACAGGGCATGGAGCTGGGTTTTGACGGCAAAACGCTGATCCACCCAACGCAGGTAGAACCTGCCAATGAGGTCTTTGGCCCCACGGCTGATGAAATTGATCATTCCCGCCGCGTGATCGTGGCGTTTGCCGAGGCGGAAGCCGAAGGTAAGGGCGTTGTGGTTGTCGACGGTGCGCTGGTGGAAAACCTGCATGTTGAAAACGCTCAGCGCATTGTTGCCATGGCTGATGCCATTGCTGAAATGGAAGCTGTAAACGCTTAAATAGCGTCGTTCATACTTCGATACGATTGTTCGACAAGCGCACAACTACTCAGCACGAACGACTTTGATTTCCGTTCACTCTGAGTGGCCTCTGCGTTAGCAGAGGGTGTATCGAAGGGTAAAACGGAAATCGGATGAGAGAGAATCATGACCAAAACCGTCGCCGGTAATTATTTCGAAGACTTCACCCTCGGCCAGCAGATTGCGCACGCCACGCCGCGTACCGTCACGGAAGGTGATGTGGCCGCCTATAACGCGCTTTATGGCAGCCGCTTTGCCATGAACAGCGCCGACACTTTTGCGATGGATAGCGGCCTGCCCTGTGCGCCGCTCGATGACGTCCTGACCTTTCACTTTGTCTTTGGCAAAACGGTGCCGGACGTGTCGCTCAACGCGGTGGCGAATCTTGGCTATGCCGATGTGCAGTTCAAGGCGCGGGTTTACCCGGGCGACACGATTACGGCAATATCAGAAGTCATCGGCCTGAAGGAAAATTCCAACGGCAAGACGGGCGTTGTCTATGTGCGCTCTGTTGGTCTTAACCAGGATGGAGAAGAAGTCCTGAACTATGTTCGCTGGGTCATGGTGAACAAGAAAAACTTCGATGCCCCCGCGCCTGAAGCCGTCGTCCCCGACCTGCCGGAAAGCGTTGCTGTAGCAGACCTGACAATCCCTCTTGGGCTGGACCTGTCGGCCTATAACCGGGTGCTGGCGGGTTCCCAACATGTGTGGGGTGACTACTACGTCGGCGAGAAGATCGACCATGTTGATGGCATCACCATGGAAGAAGCCGAACACATGATGGCCACCCGCCTGTACCAGAACACAGCCCGGGTGCACTTCAACCAGATCATGCAGGCGGACAGCCGCTTCGGTCGCCGCCTGATTTATGGCGGTCATATCATCTCACTGGCGCGCGCCATCAGCTTTAACGGGCTGGGCAATGCCTGTTTTGTCGCCGCCATCAATGGCGGGGCACACGTCGCCCCGAGCTTTGGCGGCGATACGATCTTTGCCTGGTCAGAAGTGCTGGACAAAGCGGACGTACCTGGCAGGGACGATCTGGGTGCGCTGCGCATTCGCACCATTGGCACCAAAAACCAGCCTTGTGCCGAGTTCCCCGATAAGGGCGAAGACGTCAAGCGCGACCCAGCCGTGGTGCTCGACCTCGACTATTGGGTGTTGATGCCGAAATAGGCGTCGTTCCTATTCCCTCATGTATGAATTAGGCTCTTCCACTGGAAAATGGGGAGGGCTAATGATTCGCGGTAGTTGCTTTTGTGGGGCGGTATCGTTCCAATTTTCTGGGGAGATGACGCCTATCCAATTCTGCCATGCGGAACGATGCCGCAAGTCCACCGGTGCGGCCATGGCGGCAGAGGCGTTGGCCCCGGTCGACGGGTTTGAGTGGGTTTCCGGCGAAGACAATCTGACCCATTGTGAGGCGCCCTTGCTGGGCGCGCCGCCAGCCTATCGCAAGTCATTCTGTTCCACATGCGGGTCGCCCATGCCGTCGCAGATCGATGGGCTGCCCTTTATGTTCATCAGTCCCGGTGTGCTGGATGATGACCCTGGCTCTCGCCCCATGCGTCATGCCTTTGTTGGCCAGAAGGCCTGCTGGCATGAAATTGTCGATGAACTGCCCCAGCATGAAGGTTTGCCGGGTGGGCCCAATGTGAATACGCTGAAGGATGAGAGGGAAATAACCCGCCGGTAACATCTGTTTGCCGGGGTTTCCCCCTAGAAAACGCCAAGAAAAAGGCGCTTACGCGTTGACCTGAAAACGCGCGGCACTATGATGAGTGCCACCAAAATTGACATCTCTTTGGAGTCTGTTCATGGCGCAAGCGAAACGTCCTGTCTCGCCGCATCTGCAAGTTTATCGCTGGTCGGTAACCATGGCCTCATCGATTCTGCACCGGGCATCCGGTGTAGTCCTTGGTGTGGGCACCATAGCTTTGGCGTGGTGGCTTATTGCCGCAGCCACAAGCGACGAAGCCTATCAACTGGTCCAGGCCTGCCTCGGCAGTGTTGTGGGTCGGCTGGTGATGCTCGGCTTTGTCTGGTCGCTCGTCTATCACATGATGAATGGTGTTCGTCACCTTGTCTGGGATATGGGCTATGGGTTCGAGCTGAAAACCGCCCAGTTCAGTGGCTGGCTGGTCTTTATTGCCTCCTTCCTGTCCACGGCGGCCATTGCGGTCACCATGCTGGTCATGCGGGGGTCACTCTGATGCGTACACCGATTTCAAAAGTTCGCGGCCAGGGTTCTGCCAAAAACGGCACGCACCACTTCTGGGTACAGCGTGTTACCGCGGTGGCGCTCATTCCGCTATGCATGTGGTTCCTGTGCGCCCTGATGTTCCATATGGGTAATGACCGTGCAGAGGTGCTGGCCTGGTTGTCGCAGCCGCTGGTTGCCATCCTGTTTATCCTGCTGATCCTGTCGGGCCTCTATCACCTGAAGCTCGGTCTGCAGGTGGTGATCGAAGATTACGTCAATGGCGAAGGCTGTAAGCTGTTTAGCCAGCTGGCCGTTACGCTGGGTTGCTCGGTTATTGCCGTGGCGTCCCTGTTCGCCGTTCTGAAAATTGCACTCTAAAAAGTAGAAGTGGGAGGCTAGGCCACATGAGCCAGGCATATCCAATTACTGACCATACCTATGACGTTGTTGTTGTTGGCGCCGGCGGCTCCGGCCTGCGCGCCACCATGGGTATGGCTGAACAGGGCCTCAAGACGGCCTGTTTGACCAAGGTTTTCCCCACCCGTTCGCACACCGTTGCGGCCCAGGGCGGCATTGCAGCCTCGCTTGGCAATATGGGTGAAGACAATTGGCAATGGCACATGTTCGATACCGTAAAAGGGTCTGACTGGCTGGGTGACCAGGACGCCATTGAATATATGGTGCGTGAAGCCCCGGCAGCTGTGTATGAGCTGGAACATTACGGTGTGCCGTTCTCGCGTACCGAAGAAGGCCGCATCTACCAGCGTGCCTTTGGTGGCATGACCACCGAATTTGGTGAAGGCCCGCCCGCCCAGCGTACCTGTGCTGCGGCTGACCGTACCGGCCACGCCATGCTGCACAGCCTGTATCAGCAGTCGCTGAAATATGATGCCGAATTCTTTATCGAATTCTTCGCGCTTGACCTGATCATGGTCGACGGCGAATGCAAGGGCGTCATGGCCATGGATATGGCCACCGGCGAAATTCACCGCTACCGCGCCAACATGGTGGTGCTGGCAACGGGTGGTTATGGCCGTGCCTACTTCTCTTGTACGTCTGCCCACACCTGTACGGGTGACGGCGGCGGCATGGTGCTGCGCGCTGGCCTGGCCATGCAGGATATGGAATTCGTTCAGTTCCACCCGACCGGCATTTACGGCTCTGGCTGCCTGATTACAGAAGGTGCCCGTGGTGAAGGTGGTTACCTCGTCAATAGCGAGGGTGAACGCTTCATGGAACGTTATGCGCCGTCCGCCAAGGATTTGGCCTCGCGTGACGTTGTATCCCGCTCCATGACCATGGAAATTCGTGACGGTCGTGGCGTTGGCCCCAATGGCGACCATATCTACCTGCATCTGGACCACCTGGACCCGGACATCCTGGCAGAGCGCCTGCCGGGTATTTCCGAATCAGCCCGCGTGTTCGCTGGCGTTGATGTGAACAAGGGCCCGATCCCTGTGCTGCCGACGGTGCACTATAATATGGGTGGTATTCCCACCAACTATCGCGCTGAAGTGCTGACGTTGAAAGACGGCAACCCGGACTCTGTCGTTCCCGGTCTGATGGCTGTGGGTGAAGCGGCTTGTGTGTCCGTTCACGGTGCGAACCGTTTAGGCTCTAACTCGCTCATCGACCTGGTGGTCTTTGGTCGTGCGGCTGCCCACCGGGCGGCCGAGCTAATCAAGCCAGGCGACCGTAATGTCGAATTTGACGCCAATACGGGCGATAATGCGCTAGAGATGCTCGACAAGTACCGTAACGCATCGGGCTCCATGGCCACTGCTGAAATCCGCGACAATATGCAGCGGACCATGCAGAACAATTGTGCTGTGTTCCGCACCGGCGAGGTGCTGGAAGAAGGCGTTGACCTGATTGCCGACGTCTGGAAGCAGATCCCCGATGTTCGCGTGACCGACCGCTCACTGGTCTGGAACAGTGACCTGATCGAGACGATCGAACTCGACAATCTGATGCGTCAGGCTGTTGTGACCATGGTGTCTGCTGAAAACCGCAAGGAAAGCCGTGGCGCCCATGCGCGTGAAGACTTCACCGAACGTGATGATGAAGACTGGATGAAGCATACGCTGGCCTGGATCGACGACAGTGGCGAGGTTACCCTCGACTACCGCCCGGTCCATGACTACACGCTGACCGAAGATATCGACTACATCAAGCCGAAGGCCCGCGTCTATTAAGGCGGGGATGGAGCAGGAACGAAACGATGGCTGAGTTTACGCTACCCAAGAATTCCAAGGTCAAGAAGGGCAAGTCCTTCAAGGCACCCGAAGGGGCGACCAATACCCGCACGGTAAACGTCTATCGGTGGGACCCCGATGACGCTGAAAATCCGCGCATGGACAGCTATGAGGTCGACACCGACAATTGTGGTCCCATGGTTCTTGATGCTCTTATCAAGATCAAGAACGAGATGGACTCCACCCTGACCTTCCGTCGGTCTTGCCGTGAAGGTGTGTGTGGTTCCTGCGCCATGAATATTGGTGGCAAGAACGGCCTGGCCTGCACCACGGGCCTCGACGAGGTAAATGGTGACGTCAATGTAACGCCGCTGCCGCATCTCGAAGTGGTCAAGGACCTGGTGCCTGACCTGACAAATTTCTACGCGCAATATGCGTCTATCGAGCCGTGGTTGAAGACAAAGTCTGTCACGCCGCCGGATGCCGAACGCTTGCAGTCCCATGAAGACCGCACCAAGCTGGATGGCCTCTATGAGTGCATCCTTTGTGCGTGTTGCTCAACATCTTGTCCGTCTTACTGGTGGAATCAGGATCGTTACCTCGGCCCAGCTGTGTTGCTGCAGGCTTATCGTTGGCTGGCAGATAGCCGCGATGAATATACCGGTGAACGTCTTGATGAGCTGGAAGATCCCTTCCGTCTCTATCGTTGCCACACCATCATGAACTGTGCCCAGGCTTGCCCGAAGGGTTTGAACCCGGCCAAGGCGATTGCTGAAGTCAAGAAGATGATGGTCGAACGTCAGGGCTAAGCGTCTGAAAATACTTGAGAGTTCTGACTCTTTGAAAGCCCCGGTGTTGCGCCGGGGCTTTTTGTTTGTTGGTCTCCGCAAGGAAAATTCTGCGCTCCTCTTGTAATCCATTATATTTCGACTATATTCGAAATATGGAAAATAAAACTGCCGTTACTGCTCTCTCCGCCTTGGCCCATGAAAAGAGGCTGAATGTCTTTCGTCAATTGGTGCAGGCTGGCCCCGAAGGTCTGGCTGCCGGTGTGCTGGCTGAAACCCTGGCGACGCCGCCGCAGAGCCTGTCGTTCCACCTCAAGGAATTACTGCATGCAGGACTGGTGACACAACGAAGGGAAGGCCGCAGCATCTTCTATGCGCCGGACTTCAGCCAGATCGTCGGGCTGGTGAGCTTTTTGGGTGAAAATTGCTGCGGCGGTGCCTGTTCCGTATCCCCTCTAGTCCCCGGAATGAACCCCGAAGGAGAATGCCATGAAAACGCTGCATGTTAGCCTGTCTGTAAAGTCCATCCCTGACTCTGTCGTCTATTACAGCACGCTGTTTGGGCGTAAGCCCGACGTGCTAAAGCCGGAATTCGCCAAATGGTGGCTCGACGACCTAAGGTGAACTTCGCCCTCAATGCCAGTGCGGGTGAACCTGGGTTGAATCGTCTGGGCATAGAGGTGGAACACGAAGCAGACCTTGCGCCATACTATGAGCGAGCAAAAGAAGCTGGACTCTTTGCTGAAGAAGGCGACACCCAATGTTGCTATGCACAGTCCACCAAAGGCTGGGCGTCAGACGCGCAGGGTGTGTCGTGGGAGTTGTTCAAAACCAGTGAATATCTGCACGATACCCCTGATGAACCTGCCAAGGCGTGCCCCACGGCTTGCTGCGCCTGATCTTACAGCTTGCAAATCATGACAGGCGCCTCTAAGCCAATCGTCTGTCATGAACACATCTTCCGACCATAACGGGCCGCAATCGGCCTATCAGGCGGCGCTTGCTGCTGGCGACATCCAGGCCGACCCTGCTCAGGCCGAAGCTGTCGCTCTGCTGCAGGGCCTGCATAATGAGTTGGATGCCTATGACCCTAGCCAGCCTAGTGGGTTAGGCAGGTTGCTGCGCCGCAAAAAACCCGTCCGGCCCAAGGGGCTATACCTCTTTGGTGGGGTAGGGCGCGGCAAGTCCATGTTGATGGACATGTTCTACGACACAACGTCGTTTGGCCCGCGCCGACGGGTGCATTTTCATTCCTTTATGCTCGAAGTGCATGAAAGCAATCATGAATGGCGCAAGCTTTCGCCTGCAGAGCGGCGGGCAAGGGGCTTTGCGGGGGAAGACCCTATCCCACCGCTGGCGGCCCGTGTTGCGCAAGAGGCGATACTACTGTGCTTTGATGAGTTTCATGTCACCGACGTAGCTGATGCGATGATCTTGGGCCGTCTGTTCCAGGCGTTGTTCGAACATGGCGTCGTGATTGTGGTGACGTCGAACCGTGCGCCGGACGAGCTTTATATGGGTGGGCTAAACCGCGGGCTTTTCCTGCCATCGATTGAGATGCTGAAGCAGGAACTTGTTGTACGGCACCTGCAATCGCCGACGGACTATCGGTTGGAGCGTATCAAGGGTATGCCGGTCTACCATGTGCCGCTCGATGACCGATCCGCCCACGAACTGGATGACTCTTTCAGGGCGCTGACGGATCAGGACAAAGGTGAGCCTGAGACGATCCCGGTGCAACAAGGCCGTAGCCTGCAGGTCAGCGAAGCCGCCAAGGGTGTTGCACGCTTTGGTTTTAAAGAGCTTTGCGCCCGCCCGCTGGGGGCCGCTGACTATCTGGCGATTACCAAGCACTTCCACACGGTGGTGCTCTCCGACATTCCCCAGATGGGGCCGGACAAGCGCAATGAAGCCAAGCGGTTTGTCACGCTCATAGATGCGCTTTATGAAAACCGGACCAAGCTCGTGTGTTCTGCGGCGGCCGGGCCGGACGATCTGTACCCCGCCGGCGATGGCAGCTTTGAGTTTTCGCGCACGGCGTCGCGTCTTATTGAAATGCAAAGCCACGACTATTTTGAAGGCGCTGCCAACACGCTTGTGGACCCTGCATGAAGCGGCTGAAACAGCTGCTCCGGTCGTTGGCCGTTATTTTGGGTGGCGCCTGGCTGGTTAGTTGCGCGGGGCTTTGGGTATTCCAGGAAGACATCCTGTTTCCCGGGCGGTCTGTGCCGGTAGATGCCGTCTATCCGGGGCAGGTTGGAGCACGGGATGTCTGGGTCGACCGGCCCGATGGCGCGCGCCTGCATGTCCTGCGTATGCCCGCAGAGAATGCGAAGGGCACTGTGCTGTACTTCCATGGCAACGGAGCCTGGAACGCCTATGTGGGTAGTGTTGGCGCGCTGTTTGGCGACATGGGCTACGATGTCTATTCACTCGACTATCGCGGCTACGGCAAAAGCCGGGGCGCGCGCAGCGAGGCAGCGATGCTCGCAGATGCTTTGGCCTATTACGATCAGATTATCGATGGTGAAGAAGCGCCAATTATCGTGGGGCGCTCACTGGGCACGAGCTTTGCCAGTTATGTGGCCGCCAACCGGCCTGTATCGAAACTGATTATGTTGGCCCCGCCTTCCTCTATCGCAGATGTTGCCCGCAGACGCTTCCCCGTCATTCCATCCGCTTTGTTACGCTTCCCCCTCAGCACAGATAGCTGGTTGGCAGAGGTGCATGCACCCATCACCATCATCCACGGCACGCAGGACAATGTGGTGCCCATCGAAAGCGGCAGATTGATGAAACCCTTGTTAAAGCCGGGCGACCGGTTTATCGAAGTGCAGGGCGGCGGGCACAATAACCTGCTGCGCCAAGGGGAAGTTATCACAGTGCTCACCGGGGAACTCGCAAACCCATGATCCAGTCTATCACCAGCTTTTTTGTCTCTCTGTTCAACAGGTGGATGCCAGACGCCTTTGTCGTCGCCGTCGTCCTGACCATTCTCACCTATGCCATGGCGGTGCTGTTCACCGGTAGCGGTGTAGGCGAAACCGCCATCATGTGGGGGGATTCGTTCTGGAACCTGCTGCGCTTCACCGGCCAGGTGGTGCTAACGCTGCTGTTTGGCCATGTCGTGGCGCACACACCGCCGGTGCATAAATCGCTGGGCAAGCTTGCGGGCCTGGTGAAGTCGGCCCCTATGGCCTACGGTTTTGCCTGCCTGATCACCGGTATCTGCGCGTTGTTCTCTTGGGGCCTCAGCCTCATCGTTGGCGGCATTATCGCGCGGGCGATTGGCGAATCCTGCAAGCGCAACAATATTGTCATCCATTATCCGCTTCTGGTGTCTGCCAGCTATTCCGGCTTTGCCATTTGGCATCTGGGCATCTCTGGAACGATCCCGCTGACGGTCGCCACCGAAGGTCATTTCCTGCAGGACGCCATGGGGCTGATCCCCTTCAGCGAGACGGTGTTTACGCCGTGGAGCCTGGGCATCGCCTTTGCCACATTGTTCACGCTGCCATTCGTGATGACGCGCCTGCGCCCGAAGGACGAAGAATGTGAGCCTGTTTCTGACGCGCTGATGGCCGAGACAGAAGCTGCCGATATTGATGCGATTGAAGACACGGAAACAGAGGCAACACCGGCCAGCCGGTTGGACCACTGGCGGCCATTGAATTTCATTCTGGTTGCCGCCGGTCTTTACTTCCTGTTTGTCCATTTCGATGGGCGCGGCAAGGGGCTGGACCTTGATATCCTGAATTTCGGGTTCTTCCTTTTGGGTATTGGCCTGTCCAATTCCCTCGCGCACTACATGGCGCTGGTCAACAATGCCGCGCGCATTGTTGGGCCCTACCTGCTGCAATACCCGTTCTATGCCGGTATTGCTGGCATCATGGCCCTGTCTGGCCTGGCGCAAATGCTGGTGGATGTCTTTGTCGCCTATGCGACAGCTGACACACTGCCCTTTGCAGCCTTTATCAGCGCTTCAATCCTCAACATCTTTATCCCCACTGGCGGTGGCCAATGGGCCGTGCAGGGGCCGATCATGATCGACGCTGCTAAGACATTGGAGGCCGACCTGCCGCTGGTGTCTATGGCCGTTGCACTGGGCGACCAGCTGACCAATCTGATCCAGCCGATTGTGATTGTACCGGTGCTGGCGATTGCCGGTCTGCATATCCGCCAAGTGATGGGTTATATGGTCATGGCGATGGCCTGGTGCGGGCTTGTTTTCCTGCTCGGGCTGGCTGTCATTATCTTCCTTTAGATCAGACTCTGCCGCGTCATTTGGTCGCCTGACAATTTCCGATGCGCCGCCCCTTGCAGCGGGGCGGGAATCGCGCTAAACCCCTGCGCAATTCGCATCTAATGCACCCCACCAACTAAGGGACGATCTACACATGGCTCGTAACAAAATTGCGCTTATCGGCGGTGGCCAGATTGGCGGCACGCTGGCTCATCTCGCCGGACTGAAAGAACTCGGCGACGTTGTTATTTTCGATATCGTTGAAGGCCTGCCACAAGGCAAGGCGCTGGACCTTTCGCAGTCCGGCCCAATCGACGATTTTGATTCTGCCATGAGCGGCACTCAGGATTATGCCGGCATTGAAGGCGCAGACGTTGTTATCGTCACCGCCGGTGTGCCCCGCAAGCCGGGCATGAGCCGCGACGACCTGTTGGGCATTAACCTGAAGGTCATGCGCTCTGTAGGTGAAGGTATTGCCCAATACGCCCCGGACGCTTTTGTTATCTGCATCACCAACCCGCTGGACGCCATGGTATGGGCACTGCGTGAAATTACCGGTCTGCCGCACAACAAGGTTGTTGGCATGGCTGGCGTGCTCGACTCTACCCGCTTCCGTCACTTCCTCGCCGATGAATTCGACGTTTCCGTTGAAGATGTCACGGCCTTTGTGCTGGGTGGCCACGGCGACACCATGGTGCCGTTGACACGCTATTCCACCATTGGCGGCATTCCGTTGCCCGACCTGGTTGAAATGGGCTGGACGTCACAGGATAAGATCGACGCCATTGTGCAGCGTACCCGTGATGGCGGTGCAGAAGTTGTCAGCCTGCTCAAGACGGGCTCTGCCTTCTACGCACCGGCTGCTGCGGCCATCCAGATGGCAGACGCCTACCTCAAGGACAAGCGCCGCCTGCTGCCATGTGCAGCTCACCTGAGCGGCGAATATGGCATTGACGACCTGTATGTCGGTGTGCCGGTGATCATCGGCGCCAACGGCGTTGAGAAAGTTGTCGAGATCAACCTGCAGGGTGAAGAAAAAGAAGGCTTTGACAGCTCGGTAGATGCTGTTCGCGGTCTTGTTGATGCCTGCAAGCAGATCGATACATCCCTCGCCTAGTGCTGATGCGGTGAATGCCGGTTGCAGCTGCGCCGGATGGTGATATAAGCACCGGCACTCACCACGACAGTGGGCGAACTGGAAAACCCAGGAAGAGAGAACATCCATGAATATTCACGAATACCAGGCTAAAGCCCTGCTCGGTGAACATGGCGTCAACGTCCCTCGTGGCGGTGTTGCCTATACACCTGAAGAAGCAGTTGCACAGGCCGAAGAACTTGGCGGCCCGGTGTGGGTCGTCAAGGCGCAGATCCACGCCGGTGGTCGCGGTAAAGGCGGCGGCGTCAAGGTTGTCAAAAGCATCGACGAAGTTAAGGAAGTTGCTGGCCATCTGATCGGCATGAACCTGGTGACCCACCAGACCAGTGCTGAAGGTAAGGAAGTCAAGCGCGTCTATGTCGAAGAAGGCTGCGACATTGCCCGCGAATTTTACCTGTCCTTCCTGGTAGACCGTGCAACCTCTCGTGTTGCCATTATGGCCTCGACCGAAGGCGGTATGGACATTGAAGAAGTGGCAGAAGCCACGCCGGAAAAGATCCTGACGATCTTTATCGACCCGGCAACCGGCATCATGCCTTTCCATTGCCGTCAGCTCGCCTTTGCGCTGGGCCTGTCCGGCAAGCAGGTTGGTGCAGCCGGCAAGCTGTTCACCTCGCTGTATAACGCGTTCCTGTCTGCTGATGCTTCGCTGCTGGAAATCAACCCGCTGGTTGTCACTGGCTCCGACGACATCATCCCGCTCGACGCTAAGATGAGCTTCGATGACAACGCTCTGTTCCGTCACCAGAACATCGCTGACCTGCGTGACCCGGACGAAGAAGACCCCATGGAGCTGGAAGCTGCCAAGCACGAGCTGAACTACATCAAGCTCGACGGCAATATCGGCTGCATGGTCAACGGCGCTGGTCTTGCTATGGCAACCATGGACATCATCAAGCTCTATGGTGAAAACCCGGCCAACTTCCTCGACGTTGGTGGTGGCGCAACCAAGGAACGCGTAACCGAAGCGTTCAAGATCATCCTGTCAGACCCTAATGTTGAAGCCATCCTGGTGAACATCTTCGGTGGCATCATGCGCTGTGACATCATTGCTGAAGGCATTGTCTCCGCTGCTCGTGAAGTCAGCCTCGATGTGCCGCTGGTTGTTCGTTTGGCTGGTACCAATGTTGATCTGGGAAAACAGATCCTGGCCGATAGCGGCCTGCCCATCACGTCTGCAGATGATCTGGCTGATGCAGCTGACAAAGTTGCCAAAGCTGTGAAGGAGGCCCAATAAATGGCTATTCTCGTTGATAGTAATACCAAAGTCATCTGTCAGGGTTTCACTGGCTCGCAGGGTACGTTCCACTCTGAACAGGCAATTGCGTATGGCACCAAGATGGTTGGTGGCGTCACCCCCGGTAAGGGCGGCCAGACGCATCTCGACCTGCCGATTTTCGACACGGTTGCCGACGCCGTAGAACAGACGGGCGCTGATGCCTCCGTTATCTACGTGCCGCCACCCTTTGCGGCTGATGCTATTCTGGAAGCCATCGACGCTGAAGTGCGCCTGGCTGTATGCATCACCGAAGGCATTCCCGTTCTCGACATGGTTCGCGTCAAGCGCGTCCTGCAGAACTCGGGCACGCGCCTTATCGGCCCGAACTGCCCCGGCATCATCACGCCGGACCAGTGCAAGATCGGCATTATGCCGGGTCACATTCACATGCCTGGTTCCGTGGGTGTTGTTTCCCGCTCTGGTACGCTGACCTATGAAGCCGTGGCACAGACCACCGCTGTTGGCCTTGGCCAGACGACCTGCGTTGGCATTGGTGGTGACCCGGTTAACGGCACCAACTTTATCGACGTGCTCGAAGGCTTCCTGGCTGACGATGACACCGAATCCATCATCATGATCGGTGAAATCGGTGGCTCCGCTGAAGAAGAAGCAGCTGAGTTCCTTAAGCAGAACAAGGTCAAGAAGCCGGTTGTTGGTTTCATCGCTGGCCTGACAGCCCCGGCTGGTCGCACGATGGGCCATGCTGGCGCTATTGTGTCCGGCGGTAAGGGTGGCGCTGAAGACAAGATTGAAGCCATGAAGTCTGCCGGCATCGCCGTTGCAGATTCGCCTGCTTCACTCGGGACTACGCTGGTTGACCTGCTGAAGGGCTAAGTCCCAAGGCACTACATCGAAATTTCAGGGTTAGTCACCCCGGTGGTGGCTGGCCCTTTTCTTTTACTCCTTAATATACATACTGTTCTGTATGTATTGTTCGGTTCTGGTATCAATAGGATGGCGACTCGCATAGGATAGAAGAACTTCTGGGGAGGAGTGGCTATTCGGCGCCGAGCCTATGGGGACTCGGCATTAATGTGATGTGGCAGGTCCGCAGATGAACGAAGAAAACCTCGACCTCTCCTTGCTCAACGGCACCAATGTACCGTTTCTCGAGCAGATGTATGACCGCTTCCTGGCGGACCCCAATTCCGTAGAGCCGACCTGGCAGCGTTGGTTCCAGCGGCTGGGTGACGGTGTCAGCGCCACCTCTGGTGGGGCGGATGACCGCGGGCCAAGCTGGGCGCGTTCGGATTGGCCTCTTTTTGAAAATCCCTATGACGACACACCTGTTGCTGAAGCAGAAGATGACGCTGCTTCAGAAGCGCCTGCTTCTGCTATGCCAGACGCGGCCAGCGTACGGGCTGCGACCCTGGATTCCATCCGGGCGCTGATGATGATCCGCGCCTATCGCGTGCGCGGCCATCTCCATGGCCGGCTCGACCCGCTTGGGTTGGAAGACCGCCCGGAACACCCGGAGTTGGCCCCGTCGAATTATGGGTTCACGGATGCTGACCTCGACAAGCCCATCTTCATCGACAATGTGCTGGGGCTGGAGACAGCAACGCTGCGCGAGATCATCGCCATTCTCGACCGCACCTATTGTTCCACCATTGGCGTGGAATTCATGCATATCTCGGAGCCGGAAGAAAAACGCTGGATTCAGGAACGCATCGAAGGTCGCGAGAAGGAAATCACCTTCACCGATATGGGTAAGAACGCGATCCTTCAAAAAACCATCGAGGCAGAAGCCTTCGAGCAGTTTCTCAATACCAAATATACTGGCACCAAGCGTTTTGGCCTGGACGGGGCAGAGGCGATCGTTCCCGCGCTGGAAGCCATCATCAAGCGCGGCGGTGCGCTGGGCCTGAAAGAGCTGGTCATCGGTATGCCGCATCGCGGACGCCTTAATGTGCTGGCCAATGTGATGCAAAAACCCATGCAGGCGATCTTCAATGAATTTGAAGGGGGTGCCAGCCACCCGGAGGAAGTCGGTGGGTCTGGTGATGTGAAGTATCACCTGGGCACATCAGCGGATCGCGAATTTGACGGCAACAATGTGCATCTGTCGCTGACCGCCAACCCGTCACATCTTGAGGCGGTGGACCCTGTGGTGCTTGGCAAAGTGCGCGCCAAGCAGGACCAGCTGAATGACACAGACCGCACACAGGTAATGGGCCTGTTGCTGCATGGTGATGCGGCCTTTGCCGGTCAGGGCATTGTTGCGGAGTGCTTTGGCCTGTCGCAACTCAAGGGCTACCGCACAGGCGGTACCGTCCATGTGATTGTGAATAACCAGATCGGCTTTACCACCAAGCCTGTTTACGCCCGTTCCTCACCCTACCCGTCAGATTCGGCCAAGATGGTGCAGGCACCCATTTTCCATGTGAATGGTGATGATCCCGAAGCAGTGGTGCATGTCTGCAAGATCGCCACTGAATTCCGCCAGCGTTTCAAGAAAGATGTCGTCATCGACATGTTCTGTTACCGGCGCTTTGGCCATAATGAGGGCGACGAGCCGATGTTTACCCAGCCGGTGATGTATCGGAAGATCAAGTCGCACGAGCCGGTGTCGAAACAATATTCAACCCAGTTGGCGGAAGAAGGCATTGTTACCTTCGATGAAGCCGAGCAGATGCGGCACGACTTCCGCGACTATCTGGAACGTGAATTTCAGGCGGCGGCCGACTGGCGGCACAGCGATGCGGACTGGCTTGGCGGGCGCTGGCAGGGCATGCGCCGGGCGCGCGGCACGGTGCGGCGTGGACATACAGAGGAAACAGAAAGGACCCTGCGACGGTTGATCAAGGTGGTCACCGAAGTGCCGGAGGGTTTTGAGGTACACCGAACGCTCAAACGCCTGCTGACACGCAAGGCCAAGATCCTTGAAAGTGGCCGTAATATTGACTGGGCGACGGCGGAGGCACTCGCCTTCGGTTCTTTATTGGATGAAGGCTATAATGTGCGCCTCTCTGGGCAGGATTCGGGACGCGGCACCTTCTCGCAGCGCCATGCGGTCTATAACGACCAGCAGACAGGCGACCGCTATGTGCCGCTAGACCATTTCGATCCCGAAACGACGTTTGAGGTCATCGATTCCATGTTGTCGGAAGTAGCGGTGCTGGGCTTCGAATATGGCTATTCGCTGGCAGAGCCCAATACGTTGACGCTGTGGGAAGCCCAATTTGGCGACTTCGCCAATGGTGCGCAGGTCATTGTTGACCAATTCCTCAGTGCGGGTGAAGAAAAGTGGCTGCGGATGAGTGGTCTTGTCATGCTGTTACCTCATGGGTTGGAAGGCCAGGGACCAGAGCATTCCTCTGCCCGTCTGGAGCGCTACCTGCAAATGTCGGCGGACGACAATTGGCAGGTGATCTACCCGACAACACCTGCCAATTACTTCCATGCCTTGCGGCGGCAATTGCACCGTAATTTCCGCAAGCCGTTGATTGTGATGACACCCAAAAGTCTGCTGCGTCATAAGGACTGTGTCTCGCACCTCAAGGATATGGCGTCGGGTACGTCGTTCCACCGCATTCTGTGGGACCACGCCCAGGCAGAACCGGATGACTACAAGTCCATCAAGCCGGACGCCGAGATCAAGCGCGTCGTGCTGTGTTCCGGCAAGGTCTATTACGACCTGCTGGCTGAGCGGGAATCCAAGGATATTGACGACATTTATCTGATGCGGTTGGAGCAGTTGTATCCGTTCCCCAGGCGCCAGCTGGGTCGTGAACTCTCTCGCTTCCCTAATGCCGACATTGTCTGGTGTCAGGAAGAGCCCCGCAATATGGGGGCGTGGACATTTGTTGCGCCGCTTATTGAAGAATCGCTTGAATTGGCCAAACGTGCCGGTGAACGGCCTACCTATGTCGGCCGACCGGCCTCTGCTTCACCCGCTGAAGGCCAAAACAAAAGACATCAGCAAAACCAGCACAAAATTGTGCGCCAGGCGCTCACGCTATAGAGCGCGTTCGGACAGGATATCAGATCATGAGTATCGACATTATTGTGCCCACCCTGGGCGAATCTGTGACAGAAGCCACTGTTGCCAAATGGTTCAAACAGCCCGGTGAAGCGGTGGTGCAGGATGAACCGCTGGTGGAATTGGAAACTGACAAAGTGGCGCTGGAAGTCAATGCCCCGGCCTCGGGCGCGCTGGCTGAAGTACTGGTAGAAGCGGGCAGCGACGTAGAAGTGGGCGCCCTGTTGGGCCGGGTGGAAGAAGGGGCGACCGGTAACGTTGCGCCAAAGCCGACGCCTGCCCCTGCTGAGAAAACCCCTGCAACACCCCCGGAACCAACACCTGCACCACCGGCTGCAGCAGCCGCGCCTGTTGCCACCCCGGTTGAAGAAGATATCCCCATGGCACCAGCAGCCGAACGGCTGATCCTGGAGCGGGGCCTTGACCCGTCGGCCATTGCGTCATCCGGCAGGGATGGTCGCATTAGCAAGGCGGATGTGTTGCGCCATCTCGAACAGGTGCCCGCAGCCCCGGCTGCGCCGCAGCCTGTTGCCGCAAAAGAGCCGAGGCCAACAGAAGAGCGGGAAGAACGCATTCCCATGAGCCGCTTGCGCCAGACCATGGCGGCGCGCCTGAAGGAAGCGCAGAATACGGCGGCCATGCTGACAACCTTTAACGAGGTGGACATGTCGGCCCTGATGCAGATGCGCCGAGACTATCGCGATGTGTTCGAGAAGAAGCATGGGGTTCGTCTGGGCTTTATGTCGTTCTTCACCAAAGCATGCGTGACGGCGTTGCAGGAAATCCCCAATGTGAATGCTGAAATCGATAGCACGGATGTCATCTACAAGAATCACTATGATATCGGTGTGGCCGTCTCTGCCCCCAAAGGGCTGATGGTGCCGGTGGTGCGCGATGCAGACCAGCGGTCTATCGCCGGGTTGGAAGAAGAAATTGGCCGCCTGGCGGGGCTCGCGCGGGATGGCGACCTGTCGATTGCCGACCTGCAGGGCGGGACATTCACCATTTCCAATGGTGGTGTATTTGGCTCGCTGATGTCGACGCCTATCCTTAACCCGCCGCAGTCTGGCATTCTGGGCATGCATAAGATTCAGGACCGGCCCATTGCCGTCGACGGTGAGGTTGTCATCCGTCCGATGATGTATCTTGCTTTGTCTTATGATCACCGTATTGTCGACGGGCGCGAGGCCGTGACCTTCCTGGTGCGCGTGAAGGAATGCCTTGAAGACCCGCACCGGATGCTTTTGGACCTGTAAAATCCGGTTCAAACCCTGTAAACAACCTTCCAAACTAAGTGGCAGAAGCCAACAAGAGAGAGAAGCATGAGCGATACACAATATGATGTAGTTGTCATTGGTGGTGGCCCGGGTGGCTATGTTGCAGCAATCCGCGCGGCCCAGCAGGGCCTCAAGACCGCTGTGGTTGAAGGCCGCGGCGCGCTGGGCGGGACCTGCCTGAATGTTGGCTGTATCCCCTCCAAGGCACTGCTTGGGGCGTCTGAAAAATATCACGAAGCCACCAGCACGATGGACGAGCTGGGCGTGATCGCCGAAGGCGTCTCTTTCGACGTGTCCAAGATGCTCAAATACAAGAACAAGACCGTCAAGGGCCTGACCGGCGGTATCGAGTTCCTGATGAAGAAGAACAAGATCGACTATGTGAAGGGTTGGGGCAGCTTTGTTGATGCCAATACCATCAAGGTCGCGCTGCTCGATGGCGGTGAACAGGAGCTGAAGACCAAGAACACTATCATCGCCACGGGTTCTGAACCTGCTTCGATCCCCGGTGTTGAGATTGATGAAGAGCGGGTTGTTTCTTCAACCGGCGCGCTGGACTTTGAAGACGTACCCGAACATATACTCGTCATTGGCGGCGGCGTGATTGGTCTGGAGTTAGGCTCTGTCTGGGGTCGTTTGGGCTCCAACATCACGGTTGTTGAATTCCTCGACACCATCGTGCCGACCATGGATTCTGACGTACAGGCCGAATTTACCAAGATCCTGACCAAGCAGGGCATGGACATTAAAACCAGCACTAAGGTCACCGATGTCAAACTGCTGAAGTCCAAGATCAAAGTGACCGTAGAGCCTGCCGCTGGCGGCGATGCTGAAGTCATCGAATGCGACAAGGTGCTGGTCTCTGTTGGCCGCAAGCCGTTCACCAATGGGTTGAACCTGGAAGCCATTGGCGTTGAAGTTACCCCGCAGGGCATGGTTGTTACCGATGACCACTGGCGCACCAATGTTGCCAGCGTCTATGCGATTGGTGATGTTACCGACGGCCCGATGCTGGCCCACAAGGCTGAAGAAGAAGGCTCCAATTGTGCCGACATCATTGCGGGCAAGGTTGGCCATGTGAATTACGACGCCATTCCCAATGTTGTTTACACGACACCAGAAGTTGCCTCTGTCGGCAAGACCGAAGGCGAGCTGAAAGAAGCGGGCATCGAATACAAGGCGGGCAAGTTCCCGTTCATGGCCAATGCCAAGGCCAAGATTGGCCAGCACCCTGAAGGCTTCGTCAAGGTGCTCGCAGATGCCAAGACCGACCGCGTGCTCGGCGTCCATATCCTAGGTGCGGATGCGGGCAATCTGATTGCCGAGGCTGTTCTGGCGATGGAATTTGATGGCTCTGCTGAAGACATTGCCCTGACCAGCCATGCTCACCCGACACTGTCGGAAGTCATGAAGGAAGCTGCCCTTGCCGTTGCCGGCATGGAGGTCCATGCCTGATCAGGTAAATCCGGCCATTGAGATCCGGCCCGCGGGGCCGGATCAGGCAGATAACGCCGCGCGCCTGATGCATTCAACGCATCCCGTACTCTATGACGACCTCTATTCTGCCAACCTTGCGATTGAGACAGCGGCCTGCACGGCGATCTGGGAATCGGATGATGCGCTCGAGTCGCACCAGGTCGCCTATGGCGCCTATGTTGATGACAGGCTGATTGGTTTTGAGATTGGCGGCGACATCAACGTGCTTCGTGCCCGTGAACATTTTGATGATGGGATTATCAAATCTGTCCTGACCGCAGAAGCCTTTGCCCACTATGAAGAGGCATGGCGGGGGCGGTGGTCCTATGCCTTTCCGCGGTTCCCCGAAGGCACCTATTATGTCGGCTGTCTGGCTGTATTGCCTGACTGGCACGGCCATGGCGTTGGGCGGCTGTTGCTGCAGAATGCCTTCGACCGGGCCAAGGCCATGGGTTGCCGTGATGCGCAATTGGACCTCTATGCCTCCAACCCGGCCTTTCACTTTTATTTGGCCATGGGCATGGAAAAACTGTCGGAAACGACGGTCGAAACCTTGCGCGATACGGATACGCCGACCCATTACCGCATGATCAAGCGGTTTTGAGGGGCAAGGCCTTAGTTTTGTCTAGTCATGCCAGAGTATTGTCACCCCGGCCCCCGAGCCGGGGTCCATTCCTCGGTTTGCGTGCGCTTGCCAGTGTAAACGAATGATTCAGTCGGCCAGCGTCCGCTTGCGGCCAAGTGGATTCCGGATCGCGCCTTGCGCTCGCTAGCGCCAACGCAGCTTGTCCGGAATGACAACTGAGTTGTGTGAACGGTTTGGGTCAGTCTTTGCCATTGCTAGCACTGTCATACACATCAAGCAGCCGGGCGGTATCTACCTCGGTATAGTGCTGGGTCGACTTGAGCGAGGCATGCCCCATCAGTTCCTGGATGGTGCGCAGGTCACCGCCATGGGACAAAAGATGTGTTGCAAAGGAATGGCGCAAGGCATGGGGCGTGGCTGAGGGTGGCAGGCCCAACGCGCCCCGCAGATGTTGAATGCGCCCCTGGATAATACGCGGGTTCAACCGTTTGCCGCGCACGCCGATAAACAAGGGCCCTTTGGGCGGCAGGGGGTGCGGGCACTGCATCAGGTAATCGTCAACGGCCTCTTTCACTGCCGGTAAAATCGGCACTAGCCGCTGTTTGTTACCCTTACCGGTCACCACGAGCGAGTCGCCAAGGGGGGCGACATGCCGGTCCAGCCCCAGTGCTTCTGAAATGCGTAAGCCGCAGCCGTACAGCAGGCTGATCACCGCCGTGTCGCGGGCGGCAACCCAGGGTTCTTCGCTCAGCGCGCCGACCGTGTCCAGCACCTCGCCGGCGGCCTGCTCGCTCAGTGGGCGGGGGACCGCATGGCCAACCTTGGGGGTGGTCAGCGCGTGAATGGCATTGTTCTTCAAATGGTCATTGCGTTCGAGGTAGCGATAAAAATTGCGGATGGATGAAACTGCGCGTGCTGTGGAGCGGTTTGAGACACCGCTTTGTCGCCGATTGGCCAGCCACGCCCGGAAGGCAGAAATGGCCAGCTCTTCCAGTGAAGCTTTGTCTGCGGAGCCACCCAGATAGTCTTGCAGGAAGAGGGTAAAATCGCGCAGGTCACGCAGATAGGCCTGTGTTGTCAGCTCGGCTAATTGTTTTTCACTGATCAGATAGCGCAGCCAGTCATCGACGAGAGGCTGCGCATCGGCAGCTAGCGAAACCTGGGCCCGCAGGCCCGCTACGGTGTTTCCGGGCTCGACCATTGGTCCGGCGTCTCAACATTACTGGTGCCTTCGCCATCGGCCATGAATTGGTCCAGCCGCAAGGCCAAAGCGTCGCCCAGAAAGCGCAGCAGATGGGTCGCTTGCCCTTCATGGAACCACGCGGGATCACGATCCCCCAAGGCCAGCATCAGTGCCGTATGGGCGTGGGCAACCGGCAGGCGGATCAGCGCCTGTGACTGGATCAAGTCAGCGGCAGGACCAAAGAAAGGCCGGGTTGTATCTGTTGGTTCAGTCAATATCACCTGGCTGCCATCGCTAAACAGGGATGTTATGGCATCCCGGTCCACGCTCATGACCGGCTCACGCAGGTAAGGATAGGCTTGTTCCCTTGATTCAACGCAGAGTATGGCCGCATCCAGGTGCAGGGCCTCCGCCATTTCGCGGCTGACGTAAGACAGCAACCCTTTCAGCGACTGACAGCCGACAATACTCAGGATGCACCCGTTGACCTGTAGTTGGCTCTGCAGATTGGACCGGGATGTGTCGATCAGCTCTTCCTGCAGGCCGGTGCGATACTCCAGCTGTTGCTTCAATTTATTGATGCGGTGCCGCTGGAAGTCGACAATGCCCGCATTCCCGCTCAGATGCTGTTGGGTTATCCCGTCCAATAGGTCTGGATAGGCAGCCAACAACTCGGCCAGAAAAGCCGGGTTGGTCTGCAAATAGCGCCGCAGGAGCTCGGGGTCTATGGGGGCGTTGTCGGTCATCAGCTGCTAGCCGATGTCCTGGCCGGTCTTCTTCCAGTCTTCCAGGAAGGCATCCAGCCCCTTGTCGGTCAGCGGGTGCTTGACCAATTGACGCAGGGTGGCGGGCGGAATGGTGCAGACGTCTGCCCCCATCACAGCGGCGCGGGCCACATGGGTGGGGTTGCGAATACTGGCGACAAGAATTTCCGTCTTGATGGAATCATAATTGTCATAGATGTCGCGAATGTCGGCGATCAATTCCATGCCATCGACGGCCAGATCATCCAACCGACCTACGAAAGGCGAAATATAGGTCGCCCCGGCCTTGCCGGCGAGCAGGGCCTGAACGGCAGAGAAGCAGAGCGTCACATTGACCATGGTGCCATTGTCGGTCAGGTAGCGACAGGCCTTCAGCCCGTCAATGGTCAGCGGCACCTTGACGGCGATATTGTCGGCGATCTTGGCCAGTTTTTCACCCTGGGCGATCATGCCATCGGCATCAAGCGCGGTGACTTCTGCGCTGACGGGGCCGTCTGTTGTAGCGCAAATGTCGGCCAGAATGTCCATAAAGTCGCGGCCGGTTTTGGCAACGAGGGACGGGTTGGTGGTGACACCGTCAACAAGCCCGGCATCTGCCAGTTCCCGAATGTCATTGATATCGGCGGTATCGACGAAAAATTTCATGAATGTGCGTCCTTGTTCCTCTTGCCTGCGTGGCCTTGCGTTGGTCTGCTACACGGGTGATTTGGTGATGTTCCGGTTTGCCACATCTGCCACAGCTTGGCAGAGTGTAGGAAAGCCCGGTTGCGATGCCAAGGGTGCATAGCCGCAAAACACAAAAAGTGTCAAAAGACAGAATCATGACAAATCAGGAAAACAGTACCGTCTCTCCTGCGCAGAAGCTGCGCACGGTGCCGGTGTTGTTGACACTGCCCTTTGACGATCCCTTCGACTATGCCGTCCCTCAGGGCATAGCCGTGCCAGAGATTGGCAGCTTTGTCGTCGTCCCTCTGGGTAACACACGGCGCATTGGTGTTGTGTGGGAAGCAGGCGCAAGCGATCCGGTTGCGCCCGAGCGGCTGAAGCCGCTGGCAGAGGTGTTAGACCTGCCGCTTGTGCCGGAGGTCTCGCGCGACTTTGTGGCTTGGGTGGCTCGCTATACCATGGCGCCGTTGGGCAGCGTGCTGCGCATGGTTGTTGGCTCGCCGCATAATCTGGCGCCACCGGCTATGCAAACGGTCTACCAGCTGGCCGGCCCGCCACCAGAGCGGATGACCAGCGCGCGTGAAAAAGTGCTGGATGTACTGGCAGAATTTCCCAACCAGTCTGCAACCGCCATTATGAAGCAGGCAGGCGTTTCCCGTGGGGTGATTAGGGGGTTGGTGGAGGCTGGTACATTGCAGGCGCTGGAAATGCCGGAAGCCGATCCCATTGATGATGACTTTAACCTTGAGCTGATGGCGGCACAGGCACCCACGCTTTCTGACAGCCAGGCGGAAGCCGCCGCTGCCCTGGTGGCAGCAGGACAGAGCGGTGGTTACAGCACAACATTGTTGGAAGGGGTGACCGGCTCGGGCAAGACCGAGGTCTATTTTGAAGCTATTGCCGACATACTTGCACAGGACGAAACCGCCCAGGTTTTGGTGCTGGTGCCGGAAATTGCGCTGACGAACCAGCTGTTGTCTCGTTTTGAGGCGCGGTTTGGGCTGCACCCGCGTGCCTGGCATTCGGATTTGCGCCCCAAAGAGCGGCACGACCATTGGCAGGCGGTGGCCAAGGGTAAGGCGCGGGTGATTGTGGGGGCGCGGTCGGCGCTTATGCTGCCCTATGCCAATCTGCGCCTTGTCGTAATCGATGAAGAACACGACCCCAGCTACAAGCAGGAAGAGCAGGTTATCTATCATGCCCGCGACATGGCGGTGGTGCGGGCCAATCTTGGTGCCTGTCCGCTGGTGCTGGTGTCGGCCACCCCGTCGTTGGAAACACTGGTGAACTGCCAGCGAGGTCGATACGCCCATGTATTGTTGCCCGAACGCCATGGCGGGGCGGTGCTGCCAGAGGTCACGGCGGTTGATATGCGCCAACAGGATATGCCATCGACCCGCTGGGTGTCGCCTGCTCTGTATAAAGCGCTGGCCAAAACGCTGGAGGAGGGAGAGCAAAGCCTGTTGTTCCTGAACCGGCGCGGCTATGCCCCGGCTGCCATCTGCCGGACCTGTGGTCACCGGCTGCAGCGGGAGGGGTGTTCGGCCCCCCTTGTGGTGCATCGCTATGGCAACCGGCTGCAATGCCACCATTGCGACTACACTATTCCGATGCCGCGCCATTGCCCGGAATGTGAGGCCGAAGACTCAATCGTCATGTGCGGCCCGGGTGTCGAGCGGCTGGCGGAAGAATTGGCCGGCCTGTTTCCCGAGGCGCGTATTGCCATTATGGCCAGCGACAACCTGCGCTCTGCTGCGGAGTCACAGGCTTTCATCCGCCGGATCGAAGAACATGAGATTGACATTGTCGTGGGGACCCAGCTGGTCGCCAAAGGGCACCATTTCCCCATGCTGACCCTGGTGGGCATTGTTGATGCCGACCTTGGCCTTTCGGGCGGGGACCTGCGGGCGGCAGAACGGACCTGGCAGCAGCTTTGGCAGGTGGCTGGTCGTGCGGGGCGTGATGAACGCCCCGGTCGTGTGCTTCTGCAAACCTATATGCCGGAACATCCAGTGATGCAGGCTTTGGTCAAAGGCGATGCTGAAGGCTTTTACCAGTCGGAACAACAGGAGCGGGAGGCTCAGGCCATGCCACCCTTTGGACGGCTGGCTGCTGTCATCCTGTCTGGCCGTGATGGTTCTTCTGTTGATCAGCTGGCGCGATCACTGGCGCAATCTATTCCGCATCAGCGCGACATTCAGGTATTGGGGCCTGCGCCCGCACCCTATGCGGTGTTGCGGGGGCGCCACCGGCAGCGTTTTTTGGTGAAGGCACCGCTTGGGGTGAATATCCAGCAATATTTACGGCACTGGTTGCCAGAGGCGCGTGAGGTTAAAGGCGTGCGCATCGCCATTGATATCGACCCCTATAGTTTCCTCTAGGCTGGAAAGGGAATCACGAGTCGCGAAAACAGGTCCAAAGTGCCCCGGTCTGGGGGTGCTGTTGGCACTTTTTCGCTTCGCCGCTCAGTGGTGGTTGTCCAGGCGTTACACCCATCGGGCAAGCATGAAAAATAGATCCAGATCAGCGACCCCGCAGGCAGCCTAGGGTTCTGCCGCGTTTGCGCCTTTTGCGGGGTGGCGGGCACCCCTGAAATCAGGCCTGAAAAATAAACATGGCTGATCATCAAAATCGGTATTCCAAGCCGGTTGCCACGGGATAATCAGTGTGCTAGGTATCGCGCCGCAATCGCCAGAAAGGACCTTTTGGCGGTGCAGAAATTGGCGGTAAAGCGCCGGGTTTGCCCAATGTTTTTCCGTTCGTCCTAGAAACCGTTTCAGGGGTTTTCAATCAGTGGCAGCCGATACGTCCATCGCCTCAGGAGTTGCCGGTCGCTATGCGTCGGCACTGTTTGATCTGGCGAATGAATCCAGCGCGCTAGATGCCATCGCCCAGGACCTTCAGAGTCTTAAGACACTTCTTAATGAAAGTGACGACTTGGCCGAGCTGGTGCGCAGCCCGCTTTACAGCCGCGACCAACAGGCCGCCGCCATCGATGCCGTTCTCGGCGCTGCTGGTGTGCAGGAACTGACCAAGCGGTTCATTGGTGTTGTTATCCAGAATCGTCGGCTCTTTATGCTGGCCGATATCATCGACGCCTATTCTGCTCTTCTCGCTAGCCATCGCGGGGAAATGAGTGCTGAAGTTATCAGCGCCAGCCCGCTGAGCGACGCCCAGGTGGCAGCGCTTCGTGGTACCCTGGCTGACGCGCTTCGTCGCGACGTGAACCTTGATGCTTCCGTCGACGAAACTCTTTTGGGTGGCTTGGTTGTGCGGGTTGGCTCTCGCATGATCGACAGTTCCCTTCGTACTAAACTAGACAATATGAAGCTCGCAATGAAAGGGGTGGGGTGATGGACATCCGCGCCGCAGAAATTTCACAGATCCTCAAGGATCAGATCTCCAATTTCGGTGCTGACGCCGAAGTTTCCGAAATCGGCCGTGTGCTGTCCGTTGGTGACGGTATCGCCCGTATTTACGGTCTCGACAATGTACAGGCTGGTGAACTTGTTGAGTTCCCGGGTGGCATTAAGGGCATGGCCCTGAACCTTGAAGCCGACAATGTTGGCGCCGTGATCTTCGGCGACGACCGTGGCATTAAGGAAGGCGACACCGTGAAGCGGACCGGCGACATCGTGTCCGTTCCGGTTGGCCGTGGACTGCTAGGCCGCGTTGTTGACGGCCTGGGTAACCCCATCGACGGCAAGGGTCCCATCGACTCTTCTGAAAACCGCATGGTTGAAGTGAAGGCGCCGGGCATTATTCCGCGTAAGTCTGTGCATGAACCGATGCAGACTGGCCTGAAGGCGATTGATAGCCTTGTGCCCATCGGCCGTGGCCAGCGTGAGCTGATCATTGGTGACCGCCAGACCGGTAAGACCGCTGTGGCCATTGACACCATCATCAACCAGAAGCCGGTTAACGCGCAGGACGACGAGAGCAAGAAGCTCTACTGCATCTATGTTGCTGTGGGCCAGAAGCGCTCCACCGTGGCACAGATTGTGAAGTCGCTCGAGGAAGCAGGCGCCATGGAATATTCCATCGTTGTTGCCGCGACCGCTTCTGACCCTGCCCCGCTGCAGTTCCTGGCACCTTATGCCGGTTGTGCCATGGGCGAATTTTTCCGTGACAACGGCATGCACTCACTGATCGTTTTTGATGATCTGTCCAAGCAGGCCGTGGCTTACCGTCAGATGTCACTGCTGCTTCGCCGCCCGCCGGGACGTGAAGCATATCCTGGTGACGTTTTCTATCTTCACTCCCGCCTGTTGGAACGCGCGGCGAAGCTGAATGATGATGAAGGCGCAGGTTCCATGACCGCTCTGCCGATCATTGAAACCCAGGCTGGTGACGTGTCCGCCTATATTCCGACGAATGTGATCTCCATTACCGATGGTCAGATCTTCCTGGAAACGGAACTGTTCTTCCAGGGTATTCGCCCGGCTATTAACGTGGGTTTGTCCGTGTCTCGTGTGGGTTCAGCCGCGCAGATCAAGGCCATGAAGCAGGTTTCGGGTACCATTAAGCTTGACCTTGCCCAGTATCGTGAAATGGCTGCCTTTGCCCAGTTCGGTTCCGACCTGGATGCCTCCACCCAGCGCCTGCTGGCTCGTGGTGAGCGCCTGACGGAAGTTCTCAAGCAGGGACAGTATTCACCGCTGCCGGTTGAAGAGCAGGTTGTTGCCATCTTTACGGGTGTGAATGGCTATCTCGACGACATCGACACTGGCGAGGTAACTCGCTTTGAAGCTGCTCTGTTGGCTGACATTCGGGCCAACCATGCTGGCATTCTTGAAGGCATCCGCACTGAACAGCAGGTGACCGACGAGCTTGACGCCCAGTTGCGCGATGCCATTGGCAACTTCGCCAAGTCGTTCGCCTAAGGTCGGATCGCAGGAAGAAGGTAGAGCTGGCTCATGCCAAGTCTTAAGGACCTCAGAAACCGGATCACCAGCGTTCAGTCGACGCAGAAGATTACGCGTGCCATGCAGATGGTCGCGGCATCCAAGCTGCGTAAGGCGCAGGAAGCTGTAGAAGCATCCCGCCCTTATGCTGAACGTATGGAAACGGTTCTTGCCTCTTTGGCTGCCAGTGTTGGCGATGCCGAAGGCGCCCCCAAATTGCTGGCCGGTACCGGCAGTGACGAGACGCAACTGGTCATTGTTGCAACGGCTGAACGCGGCCTGTGCGGTGGTTTCAATTCCTCTATCGTGCGCGGCGCTACCCAGCACATCAACAGCCTGCTTGCACAAGGCAAAACGGTTAAAATCTTCTGCATCGGTAAAAAGGGTGCTGTGCCGCTTCGTCGCACACATGGCAGCTACATTATCGAAGCGGTGGAGTTTGACGGCGTCAGCCAGGTTGGCTTTGCTCAGGCACAGCCCATTGCCGAGCAGGTGCTGGAAATGTACGAAAATGGTGAGTTTGACATCTGCACCGTTTTCTATAACCGCTTTGAATCGGTTATCAGCCAGGTGGTTACGGCCATGCAGCTGATCCCCGCCGCCCTGCCTGAAACGGGTGAAGACGGCGACGCAGAAGCAATTGACCTTGGTGGTGCGGCTTATGACTACGAGCCGGACGAAGAAGCCATTCTGCGCGAGCTGCTGCCGCGCAATGTGGCAACCCAGCTGCTGCGTGCATTGCTGGAAAATGGCGCCAGTGAAATGGGTGCCAAGATGACCGCCATGGACAACGCAACACGGAATGCCGGCGACCTTATCGACTCGCTGACCATTACCTACAACCGTTCACGCCAGGCGGTTATCACCAAAGAACTGATCGAAATTATCTCGGGCGCTGAGGCGCTTTAGCTAGATTGCGTGGGAGCAAGACTATGACCACCAACATTACAGGACAGATCACACAGGTTATCGGCGCTGTCGTCGACGTGCAGTTTGAAGACCATCTGCCAGCTATCCTGTCGGCTCTGGAAACCACAAACCAGGGCAACCGCCTGGTGCTGGAAGTAGCCCAGCATCTCGGTGAATCAACCGTCCGTACCATCGCCATGGACTCATCAGAAGGTCTGGTGCGCGGGCAGGATGTTGTTGACACCGGCGCGCCCATCTCGGTGCCTGTTGGCCCCAAGACCCTGGGGCGTATCATGAACGTGATCGGTGAGCCGATCGACGAACGTGGCGACATTGGTGCTGAGGAAACCGCACCCATTCACGCCCCGGCGCCTGAATTTACCGACCAGTCCACCGAGGCTGAAATTCTGGAAACCGGCATTAAGGTTGTGGACCTTCTCGCCCCGTATGCACGTGGTGGTAAGATTGGCCTGTTCGGCGGTGCCGGCGTGGGTAAGACCGTGCTTATTCAGGAGCTGATCAACAACATCGCGAAGGCCCATGGTGGTTACTCCGTGTTTGCTGGTGTGGGTGAACGTACCCGTGAAGGGAACGACCTTTACCACGAAATGATCGAAGCCGGCGTTATTGACCTTGAAGGCGAATCCAAAGTGGCGCTGATTTACGGTCAGATGAATGAGCCTCCCGGTGCACGCGCCCGTGTTGCTCTGTCTGGTCTGACGGTTGCTGAGTATTTCCGTGACGTTGAAGGCCAGGACGTGCTGTTCTTCGTGGATAACATCTTCCGCTTCACTCAGGCTGGTTCTGAAGTGTCCGCCCTGTTGGGCCGTATTCCTTCCGCTGTGGGTTATCAGCCGACGCTGGCAACCGACATGGGTGCCATGCAGGAGCGCATTACCACGACGAACAAGGGTTCTATTACGTCTGTGCAGGCCATTTACGTGCCGGCCGATGACTTGACCGACCCGGCACCTGCAACTTCGTTTGCTCACTTGGACGCCACGACCGTGCTGAACCGTGCGATTTCAGAAAAGGGTATTTACCCGGCTGTGGATCCGCTCGACTCCACGTCTCGTATGCTTGACCCACGAATCGTTGGTGAAGAGCACTACAATGTGGCTCGTGAAGTGCAGGAAATTCTGCAGAAATATAAGAGCCTGCAGGACATCATCGCCATTCTCGGCATGGACGAACTGTCTGAAGACGACAAACTGACGGTGGCGCGCGCTCGTAAGATCGAACGCTTCCTGTCTCAGCCGTTCCATGTTGCTGAAATCTTCACCAACTCTCCGGGTAAGCTGGTGTCTCTTGAAGACACAATCCGCAGCTTTAAGGCGATTGTTGCCGGTGAATATGACCACCTGCCTGAAGCAGCCTTCCTGATGGTTGGTTCCATCGAAGAAGCTGTTGAAAAAGCAGAGAAAATGGCTGCCGAAGCTGCGTAAGCAGCTCGGTATCCGAAACTGATCACTAGGGTTTGACCATGGCTGACAGCATTGCATTCGAACTGGTTTCTCCTGACCGACTGTTGATGTCGGCCGAGGTTGCCCAGGTGGTTCTTTCCGGTCGCGAAGGTGACTTTACCGTCATGCCGGGCCATGCCCCGGTTATCACGACCCTGCGCCCCAACGTTGTTGAAGTTGGTGGGCTGGACGGCGAAGACACGCGCATTTTTGTGCGCGGTGGTTTTGCCGATGTGGCTGCCGACCGCCTGACGGTTCTGGCTGAAGAAGCCATCATGCTCAACGAGCTGGACCGTGCTGCACTCGAACAGCGCATTCAGGACGCAACGGAAGACCTCGAAGACGCCACTGAAGATGCCGCCCGCGCCGAAGCGCGCGAATTGCTGGAGCGTCTGCAGGCATTGCTGACTGCACTGGACTAGTCGGTCTCTTTTCCTGTAGCAAGAAAGCAGGAAAGGCGTATCGGGCATGAGCAAACACTGGACATTGGACGATATCGACTGGCAGGCCTTCGAGCCTGCCAAAGTTGATTCTGCCTTATTGGCAATCATCAAAACCGCAGCCATTGTTGAAGCCAATGCAGCCGATTATGTCACCTATCTGTTGAATGTGTTTGAGGGCGACGAGGCCTTTTGCGCCGTCGTTCACCAATGGGGTGAGGAAGAAAAACAGCATGGCGCGGCCCTGGCCCGCTGGGCTGAACTGGCCGACCCCGATTTCAGCTTCGATGAAAGCTTCAAGCGCGTCACGGAAGATGGCTACCAATTACCCTTGGAAGTCACGGAATCTGTGCGCGGGTCGCGGCAGGGTGAATTACTGTCCCGTTGTCTGGTGGAGAGCAGCACGACGTCTTTCTACACTGCCATAACAGATGCAGCGGAAGAGCCTGTGCTGCGGGATATTGCGAAGCGGATTGCTGCCGACGAAGTGCGCCATTATGGCCTTTTCCGGCGTCACCTCGAACGCTATGAGGCCGACGAAGAAAAGCTGAGTATTCTAAAGCGTATTCGGGTCGTGTTGGGCCGCATTGGCGAGGCGGACGATGACGAATTTGCCTTTGCCTATTACGCGACCAATATTGCAGGTCGGCAGGACGTATCCTACGACCAAGAGGAATGTGCCGCGGCCTATCACCGCCATGCTCTGGGCTTATATGCGCGTAACCACCTTGAACTGGGTGGCAAGATGATCCTGCGTGCCTTTGGTCTCAAGCCCGACCGGGTGCTGGCCAAAACACTGCTGCCTGTTATGTGGCTTGCTTTCCGGCGCCACCGCAGCCAGTTCGACAAAGCTGCCTGATCAGCCGAATTCCCGCTCTATAATCGTGGCAAACCGGTCAATCACCTGCTGATATAGCTCTTTTTTGAAGGGGACGATGCGGTCCACCAGCGTATCGACAGGAGCCCATTGCCATTCGCGAAATTCTTGGTGGTCGGTGAAGATGTTGATATCGCTGTCCGAACCGGTAAAGCGCATCAGAAACCATTTCTGCTTCTGCCCGCCATAGCGGCCCTTCCAAATCTTGCCGTAGAGCTCTGGCGGCAGGTCATAGGTCAACCAGTCCTCAGACTCGGCAATGATTTCTACCTTGTCGGTGCCAACTTCTTCCATTAGCTCGCGCCGGGCAGCGTCGGCAGCGTCTTCCCCTTCGTCGATCCCACCCTGCGGCATCTGCCACGCGTCGGCCCGGTTGTCCAGCCGCGCGCCGACAAACACGAGGCCATCATGATTGACGAGCATCATCCCGGCGCAGGGCCGATAGGGCAATCTGTCTGTCACTGTGCTTCCCCCTGACGTGTCTGTCAGTTTTTGTCGCCATTCTTCTGCATGATGGCCAGACCACGAATGAGGTCGAGCGCATAGGCGAGCTGATAATCTTCCATCGCCCGATCGGTGCTCGTTTTCTCTTTTTCCTTGGCCTCTTCCTCGGCTTTTGCCTTGGCTTCTTCGGTGGCCTTCTCTACAGCGTCCTTGTCGTCGTCGGAGGCCTCTTCATCCTTGTCGTCAGCATCAGCATCTTCCAACTCTTCATCACCATTCGGGTTTTCCAGATGGCCACGTAGGGAGGCTTCGCTGCGACGACGGTTGGAGCGATTGAATTTTTCGATCTTCGCGGGCTCTACAATCAGGTCCGGCTCAATGCCTTCGGCCTGGATTGATCGGCCGGACGGTGTGTAATAGCGCGCTGTTGTCAGGCGCATGGCACCTTGGTCCTTACCAAGAGGAATAATGGTCTGCACAGAGCCCTTGCCAAACGACTTGGTGCCGACAATCAGTGCCCGGTTATAGTCCTGCAAGGCACCTGCCACGATTTCAGACGCCGAAGCGGAACCGCCATTGATCAATACAATAATGGGCAGGCCGTTGATCAGGTCACCATCCTTGGCGTGATAGCGGTCAATATCCTGCGGATCACGGCCGCGGGTCTGGACTATTTCTCCCCGATCGAGGAAGGCGTCTGAGACAGCAATGGCCTGGTCCAGCAATCCACCCGGATTACTGCGCAGATCCAGCACAACGCCATTCATGTCTTCACCGATTTCCTCTGTCAGTTCTTTAATGGCCTTCTTGAGGCCCGGCTCTGTCTGTTCGTTGAATGTCGTGATGCGGATATAGGCCGTGTCGCCTTCCTGACGGTGGCGGACAGAGCGAATTTTGATGATGTCGCGGACAATTTCTACATCGAATGGCTGGCGCTCGCCTTTGCGTGCAACGGTCACCATGAGTGGTGTGCCTGGTTTGCCGCGCATCTGGTCGACAGCTTCTGACAGGGTCAGACCCATCACGGGTTCCCCGTCCAACTGGGTAATGAAGTCTCCTGCCTGAATGCCGGCACGGTGCGCAGGTGTATCATCGATAGGCGAGATCACCTTGATCAGGCCATTCTCCATGGTCACTTCGATGCCCAGGCCGCCAAATTCGCCTTTGGTTTGCACTTGCATATCCTCGAAGCGCTCAAGGTTCAGATAACTTGAATGCGGGTCGAGCGAGGTCAACATGCCGTTGATGGCGGCCTCGATCATTTCCTTGTCTTCAACTTCTTCTACATAGGTTGAGCGGATACGAGCATATACGTCGCTGAACAGGTTGAGCTGACGGTAAGCATCTGAGCGGTCTGCAGCCTGTGCTGCAGGTGCTGCAATCAACAAACCGCTGAACAGTAGGGCACATGACAATAGGGCGTTGGCCCAAAGCCTGTTGGGTGAATTCTTCATCTAGCCTTTGACCTTCCTTTGGCTGACCGCAATCCAGGGCAGGGGATCAATGGAGCGCCCTTTCTGCCGTAGCTCTAAATATAGTCGTGGTTTGCGGGCTTCGGGGGAATTTTTCTGGTCTGAGGTGCTTGAAATAGCAGATTCTTTGCGGTTTTGCGTGCCCATGGCGCCAATCGGCTCCCCAGCCAGGACCCATTGGCTCAGGCCGACATCTATGCGGCCCAGCCCGGCCAACAGGCTGTGGTACCCGTCGCCGTGCGAAATGATCAGCAATTGGCCATAGTCGCGAAAAACACCGGCATACATCACATTGCCGTCCCAAACCGATGTCACCTCTGCGCGGGGCCCGGTCTCTACCTCTATACCCTTGGTACGGATGCCTCGGTCGACACGGCTGTTGAAGCGGCTGACGACAATGCCACGCGCGGGCAGGTTCAGTTTTCCGCGCGCGCTGGCGAAGGGCAGACTGTCCAGCGGTTGGCCGACGCCTTCAAACCCCGGCTGCACCGTGCTGCGCTTTGGCAGACTTAACTTTTGCATCAGGTCTTCCAGGTCTTTGGCTTCGCGGGTCAGTGCTGCAATGCGCGCCTGTTCTTGTTTCAACGCGCGACCGAGCGCCCTTTGTTGCCGCTTTTTTTCTTCGCCCAAGCGGGCAAGCTGGCTGCGGTCGCCATCCAGCTTGTCCTGACGTTCCTGCAAGGCTGACCGTGCCTGCTGAATGTCATTGCGAATGACATCCACGGCATCAATTTTTTGCCGCAACGCCTCAGCCTGGGCGCGAAGCGGCGGCAGGATAGCGTCAAACAGCAGGCTGGTGCGGGCCATGGTTTCAATGGACTCCGGCTTGGTAATCAGGGCCGATGTCGGCCGTTGTGACAGCCGTTGCATAGCGGCCAATGTCTGCGCCATGGTTGCTGCTTGCTCTTCCAATGCAAGGGAGGCGTCCCGGTCGGCGATGGCCAGCTCTGCCAGGCGGCTATTGGCTGCGTCTATGTCTTCTTCGACGGTGCGTATTTCAGCGGCCAGGCCGACCATCTTCTTCTGCAGGGCGCTATAGGCCTTGCGAACGGTGGCGGCGTCGCGGGCAATTTCCTCTGCTTTCTGTTCACTGGTCGAGATTTCCTGTTCCAGCTTTTCCAGACGCTGCTGCGACACGCTTTTGGTGTCATCCTGCCCCGCAGCCAGAGCGGGCGCGCTGGTAAACCCCGCAACAATTGCGAGGCTGACTAAGTGAAGAAGTGTCTTAGGCCGAGGCTTGCCAGTCAGCATTTTTGGCCTGTGTTGCCGCGTCGCAGAGCAGAGAGCGGCCGGTCATGTCCGCAGGCTGGGTGACACCCAAGAGCTCCAGCACTGTTGGCGCCAGGTCTGACAAGGCACCATCCTGCACCGCATGTTGATCAGCGGCGCCAAACAGAATGACAGGCACCTTGCCGATGGTGTGGGCCGTATGTGGGCCGCCGGTTTCCGGGTCGACCATCTGTTCAAGATTGCCGTGGTCAGCTGCAATCAACAGCTGTCCGTCTACCTTTTCCAATGCCTCAACAACGCGTCCAAGGCCAGCATCCACTGCTTCCATGGCTTCCATCGCGGCCGACAAAATGCCGGTATGGCCGACCATGTCTGGGTTGGCATAATTGCAGATGATCACGTCATAGCTGTTGCTACTGATCGCCTTGACCAATTCGTCTGTGACTTCGGCGGCCGACATGGCAGGCGCTAAATCGTAGGTCGCGACTTTGGGGGACGGCACAAGAATACGGTCTTCGCCCTCATAGATATGTTCTGCCCCACCATTGAGAAAGAAGGTGACATGAGCATATTTTTCCGTCTCGGCAATGCGCAACTGACGCAATCCGGCAGCAGAAACAACTTCGCCCAATGTATTGTGCAGATCTTCCGGTGGGAAGAAGGCGGGTACAAAGTCATCCAGCGCGGCGGAATAGGAGACCATGCCGGCCACGGCACTGAACTCGACCAGTTTTTGCCGGTCAAAACCTTCAAAGACCGGGTCGACCAGTGCGGTCAGTATTTCCCGGGCGCGGTCTGCACGGAAGTTCACCATGATCAGCGCATCACCATCTCGCATGCCGTCATAGTCGCCCAGCGCACAGGGCTGGATGAATTCGTCATATTCTTCAATGGCATAGCTGTCCTGCAGCGCGGTGATGATATCTTCTGCCCGCTTACCTTCACCCAGGGTGATGCAGTCATAGGCGCGGGAAACACGGTCCCAACGCTTGTCGCGATCCATGGCGAAATAGCGACCAATAACGGTGCCGATCGAGGCATCTTCAATGCCAGCCAGTTGGCCCGCGACATCCTTGGCAAAACCAGCGCCGCTGTCTGGTGGGGTGTCGCGACCATCCATGAAGGCGTGGACGATGGCGGGTATACCTGCATCACTGAGCATCTTAGCCAGGGCAACAATATGGTCCTGGTGGGAATGCACACCACCGGGGGATAACAGGCCCATCAGGTGGCAGCGACCACCACTGGCCTTGACCTTTTCAATGAGACTATTGAGCTCGGCATTCGCCGCGAGGCTGCCATAGGCAATGGCGGCATCGATCTTTGGCAGGTCCTGGGCGACAATACGGCCGCCGCCAATATTCATATGGCCTACCTCAGAATTGCCCATCTGGCCGGCTGGTAGGCCAACATGTTCGCCCGATGTCTCCAGCAAGGCGTGGGGGCAGGTGGCGAAGAGGTGGTCCAGCGTCGGCGTGTTTGCCAGGGCAAAGGCATTGTTTTCCCGCTCCCGCCGGTGACCCCAACCATCGAGAATGCACAACATAACTGGCCCCTGCCGGGATGCTTTGTTTGCCTGTTTATTGCCTGACACTTGTGTCATTGCCTTTGCCTGTTTCTGCGTGGTCAGTGTTCCCTGTTGATCAGGCCCGGTGATAGGGATGCCCGGCCTGAATGCTCCACGCCCTGTATAATTGTTCTGCCAACATAGCGCGCACCAGCATGTGCGGCCATGTCATTTTACCGATGGACAGCACCAGTCTGGCCTGTTGTCGAACTGCCGCGCCATGGCCGTCTGCGCCACCGATGAGGAACGATATAGGGCTATATCCATCATCTGACCAGCCCGAAATGCGCTTTGCCAGCTGGGGGCTTGTCAGGTTTTCGCCGCGTTCGTCCAGGGCGACAATGCAGGCCCCCTGCGGCACGGCTGCAAGCAGTGCTTCGGCTTCGCGGTCTTTGCCATCGGGCAGGCCGGATGTTTTGCGGTCGTTAATTTCACGCAGGTCGAGCTTCCACTTCAACCTTTTCGCATAGTGCTGGTACAGGTCGCGTTCTGGCCCGGCCTTGGCACGCCCTATGGCAACGATCTGGACCTTCATGAAGAACAGATTCCAATAGGGTCAGGAGACAACTTCTGCTTCTGTGTCATCGTCGTCAGAAGCGTCTGACAGTTCGGGCGACCACATTTTTTCCAGATTATAGAATTCGCGCACTTCCGGGCGGAACAGATGAATGATGATGTCACCGGTATCAATCAGCACCCAGTCACCGGACGACTGGCCTTCTGTCTGCGCAGAACCAACACCACTTTCCTTGATGGCGCGTAGCAGGTGGTCGGCAATGGCGCCGACATGGCGAACCGACCGCCCGCTGGCAATAACCATATAGTCCCCGAGAGAGCCTTTACCCTTGAGGTTGATCGTGATTGCATCAATCGCCTGGTCATCGTCGAGCGAGGTTTCAACGATGGCGAGCAATTGTTCTACCGTATCCGCACCGGACCCTGCGGGTTTGCCGGATGACGGATTGGTTGCCTGTGTGTGTTCCTGTTGTATGGGTGTCACTCCTCTATGGGGCCGGCGATGCAGACGCTGGCTGGGCTTCCCTAAGCTGGGTCGCCGATATCGGGTCGTGCCGATAATGTATGAAAGTCCATGCTGGTGGTTGGGCACTAGCGAGCTGTGATGCAGCGCTTGCCTGCACTCGATATGCTGAATATCGCTTCGCCACCATCGATGTCATTGCACCCAGAGAATACTGCGGTCGGCCAAAAACCGCAATGGGGACGGTGTGCAGGATATTTTCCCAATTTCGCCAGCGGGAGAACTGGACCATATTGTCCGCCCCCATTAGCCAAACAAAGTGGGCGGTGGGGCACGCACGCGTCAGGGTGGCCAGCGTATCAGCCGTAAATTGTGTGCCCAAGGCACTTTCCAGCAGCATTGGCTTGATGCGGCGGTCTTTGGCAACAAGGCAAGCCGCTTCCAGTCGGTTTTCCTCTGGCGCCATGCCTGTCTTGCTCTTCAGCGGGTTCTGGGGTGAAACGAGCCACCACACTTCGTCCAGCTTCAGGTGAAGCAGCGCTTGGTGCGAGATCATCAAATGACCCTGATGGGCGGGGTTAAACGACCCTCCCATCAGGCCGATCTTTCGGCCGCGCCACACACTTGCTTTCAGGTTCACCATGGAAACAGCGCCGGTCAGGGGCGCGTATGGCCCTTCCCCCGCACGACATATTTGAACGTGGTCAACTGTTCCACGCCGACGGGGCCTCGGGCATGCATCTTGCCGGTGGAAATGCCAATTTCGGCACCCATGCCAAATTCACCGCCATCACCAAATTGGGTGGAGGCATTGTGCATGACGATGGCTGAGCCAACCTTGCCCAGGAAGGTTGCGGCAGCCTCTTCGTCATCGGTGATGATCGATTCTGTATGGCCCGAACCATATTGGTTGATGTGGTCCATGGCCCCTTGCATGTCATCGACAATGCGCACGGACAGGATTGCCTCCAGATATTCCGTCGACCAGTCTTCTTCTGTGGCTGCCGTCAGCCGGCTGTCGATGGCACGGGCAGTATCATCGCCGCGCAGTTCGCAACCCAGGCCAATCAGGTCATCGGCAATGGCGGGCAAATATTCTGCGGCGACGGCCCGGTCTACCAGCAGGGTTTCTGTGGCACCACAAATGCTGGTACGGCGCATCTTGGCATTGGCGATCACCTCGCGCGCCATGGCAAGATCAGCCCCTGCATGCACATAGGTGTGGCAGATGCCTTCCAGATGGGCAAAGACCGGCACGCGGGCTTCGTTCTGTACCCGCTCGACCAGTGAACGGCCACCGCGGGGCACAATGACGTCGATCTTCTCAGCCATGCGCAGCATTTCGCCCACCGCTGCTCGGTCCTGCGTCGGCACCAGCGCGATGCAGTCCAGCGGCAGGCCGGCGTCTTCCAGCCCCTTATGCAGGCAGGCCAGAATGGCATGGTTGGAGTTCACGGCCTCGGTGCCACCGCGCAGAATAGCGGCGTTCCCGGCCTTCAGGCACAGCGCACCGGTGTCGGCGGTTACGTTGGGGCGAGATTCGTAAATGATGCCGATAACGCCCAGCGGCATGCGTACGCGGGCAATGTCCAGCCCGTTGGGGCGGTCCCAGCGGGCCATTTCGGCGCCGACGGGGTCGGGCAGGTCTGCAATGGCCTCCAGCCCGCCGGCAATGCCATCGATCCGACCTTCATCCAACGCGAGCCGGTCCAGCATCGAGCTGGAAAGCCCCCGCTCGCGGCCATTCGTCAGGTCAATTTCGTTGGCGGCGATAATACTGGCAGCGTTGGCGCGCATCTCGGTTGCCATGGTGCGCAGGGCACTGTTCTTTTGCTCGGTCGTGGCGTTGGCCAAAACCCGTGCGGCTTCTTGGGCGGCGGTGCCCATATCCTGCATCAGGGTTGCAATATCAACGGCGTCTGTATTTACGGTATCCATCTGTATCTTCACTTTATCGGAGAACCATGTTGTCGCGGTGGACCAGCTCCCCGCGGCCACGATAACCCAGGATAGTCTCCAGTTCACGGCTATTGTGGCCCATGATCAGGCGCGCCTCCTGGCTGGGGTAGGCAGCCAGCCCCAGGGCTAGTTCCTTGTTCTGCTGGTTGGTAATAGCCACGGTATCGCCGCGTTGGAAGTCACCTTCCACGGCGGTAACGCCCGCTGCCAGCAGGCTTTTACCCTTGCTGAGTGCCTGTTCTGCCCCCTCATCAACCACCAGGGTGCCAGCTGGCATCAGGGTCCCGGCCAGCCATTGCTTGTGTTGGCTGGTGTCTGTTTCCTGGGCGGCAAACAAAGTGCCTCGGCCAGTTTCCCGAAAACGCGTGATCGGGCTGTCATGGGTCCCGTTGATCAGCAAGACATGGCAGCCGGAGGCAACGGCGATCTGGGCGGCGGTGACCTTGGTGATCATGCCGCCACTGCCGACGCCCATGCGCAGCGGCTCGCCGGCCATGGCTTCAATCTCGGGAGTGATGTCTTCGACGAGGTCGATGAATTGGGCATCCGCGTTCAGCTCGGGATTATCAGTGTATAGCCCGTCGACATCGGAAAGGATGACCAGGCCATCGGCCGAGATCATCTGGGCAACCCGGGCGGCCAGGCGGTCATTGTCGCCATAGCGGATTTCCTGGGTGGCCACCGTGTCATTTTCGTTGATGACGGGTACAGCCCCCATGGTAAGCAGCGTATCAATTGTGTCGCGCGCGTTGAGGTACCGCCTGCGCGTTTCTGTGTCTTCAAGGGTCAGCAAAATCTGCGCAACCACGGTGTCATGGGCTGCAAACAATTCCTGCCAGGCATGGGCCAGTCGCACCTGACCTACGGCTGCGGCTGCCTGGCTTTCCTGCAGCCGTCGCTTTGATGTGCCTTCGGGCAGCAGGGGGGCGCCCAGCGCGACGGCGCCGGAGGAGACAGTGACAATCTCTTTGCCTTCGGCCCGCAGTTGCATAATGTCCCGCGCCAGCTTCCCCAGCCAGTCCGTTCGCAACTCGCCAGTGGCATCCACCAGCAAAGCCGAGCCAATCTTGATGACGATGCGACTGGCCTGTGTCAGGGCCTCATTGAGCTGCCCTTTTGTGGTGGCGGTGCTCATATGGGCCGCCATTCACCTGTCGAGTCAGGTTCTTGCTGGGTCGTGTCGTTATTCGCTGTCTGGGGTGACTGGATATGGCTGGCCATGGCGCGCAGGGCTTCTGTGACATGCAGGCCAGAGGCCGCAGATACGGCCATGACCGAGCTGCCAGAGGCTTCTTCCAGCAGGGCCTTCTTTTCGGCAATGTCTTCGTCTGTCAGCGAATCGCATTTCGAGAGCGCCAAGATCTGCGGCTTGTCTGTCAGCCCATTGCCATACGCTTCCAGCTCGCCACAGATGGTGTGGTAGGCTCCCACCACATCTTCCTGGGTGCCGTCGATCAGATGCAGCAGGGACGCGCAGCGTTCAATGTGGCCCAAAAAGCGTGTCCCCAGGCCAATGCCTTCATGCGCCCCTTCAATGAGGCCGGGAATATCGGCGAGCACGAAGCTGGTATTGTCCACCGCGACCACGCCCAGGCTGGGGGTCAGCGTTGTGAAGGGATAGTCCGCCACCTTGGGTCGTGCCTTGGAGACAGCAGAGAGAAATGTTGATTTTCCTGCATTGGGCAAGCCAACAAGGCCCGCGTCGGCAATTAGCTTGAGCCGCAGCCAGATATCCATTTCCGCGCCGGGCAGGCCGGGGTTGGCGCGCCGGGGCGCGCGGTTGGTTGGGCTTTTGAAGTGGGCATTGCCAAAGCCACCATTGCCGCCTCTAAGCAAGCAAATGCGTTGGCCAATTTCTGTGAGGTCGGCCAGCAGGCTTTCGTTGTCTTCCTCAAACACCTGGGTGCCGACAGGTACTTTCAGGACAACGTCTTCGCCATCGGGGCCGGTTTTGTTCTTGCCCGAGCCATCGCGTCCAGCGCTGGCCTTGAAGTGCTGGCGGTAGCGATAGTCGATCAGGGTGTTGAGCCCTTCAACCGCCTCGACATAGATGTCCCCGCCCCGGCCGCCATCGCCGCCGTCGGGGCCGCCGAACTCTACATATTTCTCACGCCGAAAGCCGACACAGCCATTGCCGCCTTTGCCGCTCTTTATGTAGACCTTGCATTCGTCGAGAAACTTCATGGCTTTACTATAGGGTTATTGGGGGCAACAAAAAAAGGGAATGGCTTTCCATTCCCTTTTCGTCAATTTCAGTTGGAAAACCGTGCGGGTTATTAACCGGCAGCTGGCTCCACAGAAACATATTGCCGGTCGCCGCGGCCCGCATGGAAGCGAACGCTGCCTTCAACCGTTGCAAAAATGGTGTGGTCCTTGCCGATGCCGACGCCTTCGCCCGGGTGCCACTTGGTACCGCGCTGGCGAATGATGATGTTGCCGGGAATGACAGCTTCACCACCGAACTTCTTAACGCCAAGACGGCGACCAATTGTGTCGCGACCGTTGCGGGAACTACCGCCTGCTTTTTTATGAGCCATTAGGTCTTACTCCTCGCTTGCGTCTGCTTCAGGGGCGGCTTCGGCTTTTTTGGCAGCCTTCTTCTTTTCGCCCATGGCAATATCAGTAATACGAACAACCGTCAGGTCCTGGCGGTGGCCAGCCTTGCGGCGATAGTTGTGGCGGCGCTTCTTCTTGAAGATAAGCACTTTGTCGCCACGGGTCTGTTCCAGAATTTCGCCACTTACCTTGGCGCCTTCTACAACGGGGGTGCCGGTGGTTACCTTGCCGCCGTCTTCAACGAGAAGCACATCATCAAAGTTGAGGTTGCTGCCGGCTTCGCCGTCCAGCTTTTCAATCTTGATCACGTCGCCTGAGGCAACGCGGTATTGCTTGCCGCCGGTTTTGATCACTGCAAACATGTTCATCACTCTGTTTCCGCAGGGCACCCTAATGTGCCCGCCTTTGTTCTTATGTGGCCCAGACGAGCGCGATTCTGCACTCGGGACCAGAGCGCGCGCACTATAGCGCTTGCCGTCTTCAAGTCAACACTTCATGGGGTGAATTTGCGGGGCAAAATACGCGCCTGTTTTGTCGCTGGCAAAAAACTGAGAAGCTACAGGATGCTGCCGTTTACACCGCAGAAAGCCTGGGGTAATGTGCGCGCCGTCCGGCCCGCCAGCATGTGGTGTGCCAGGCAATGCGGAGAGGTGCCGGAGCGGTCGAACGGGGCGGTCTCGAAAACCGTTGTGCGCGCAAGCGTACCGAGGGTTCGAATCCCTCTCTCTCCGCCAATTAAAACGGGCGCCTTCTGGCGCCCTTTTTTTAATGTTGTCGATCGAGTTCGAACCCGAGCAGAGGGTTCGGCGCCGGGCCAACGGCCCAAGCGACGCGTGCCAATTCGTGAATTGGCGAGCGGTCCTGAGCGGCAGCGAAGGATGAAGGGCGCAGCCCTGAACAATCCCTCTTTCTTTCTCATCCTGTTCGGCTCAACAAGCCTATTCCCGCCTGGCCTCTTCATCCGTCGGCTGTAGGGCGTCGGGGTCGATGCCTAATTGTTCGGCTCGGCTGCGCCATTGCCGGCGGGCCAGTTGCTGCATGTCTTCAACGTGGTCAACCTCGTCGATAATCTCCATTCCCAGCAGCGATTCGATGGCGTCTTCCAGTGTGACAAGCCCAGCGGTACCGCCATAGGAATCGATGACGACGGCCATATGTTGGCGGCTGTCGAGGAAGTGTTCCAGCAGGTCGGGCAGCGAAATATCCTCTGGTACGCTACGGATCTCACGCTTGAGAGACCCCAGCGTGGCTTCACTGTTGCCCAGCGTATCCTGGGCCAGCACTTCGTCTTTCAGCACCACGCCCAATATAGTGTCGAGTGATTCCTCATAGACGGGCAGGCGGGAAAAAGCCGTCTGTAGTATCTCATCCATGCTGTCGGTGACCGTGCGGCTGGCATCAAAAGCGGTGACAACCGTACGCGGGGTCATGATATCGGTGGCCTGGAGTGAGCTGAACCGCATCAGATTGCGCAGAATGCGGGATTCGTGTTCTTCAATCATCCCGCTGCGTTCACCAATATTGGTCATGGCCACCAGCTCGTCGCGGCTGAACACATGCACGGCCTTGCCGCGGGAGATCAGTTTGGTCAGCTTTTCCGATATCCAGATCAGCGGGTAAAGAAGTGTGATTGACCCACGAATAAAGGCGGCTGTCATGCCCACAAGGCTGGGCCAGTAAACGGCACCAATGGTTTTTGGGATGATCTCGGAGAGGAACAGGATTGCCAGTGTCATCGCCCCTGAGAAAAGGCCGATCCAGGCATTGCCGAAGACAACGGTCGCCTGTGCGCCTGCCAGGATCGCACCAACCGTGTGGGAAATGGTGTTCACCGTCAGAATGGCGGCGAGCGATCGGTCGACGTCGTCCTGCCGCAGTTTCTTGAGCTGTTCAGCCCGCCGGGGCTGTGTGGCGCGCATCTTTTCGATGTGCGACGGGGTGATGCTCAGCAATACGGCCTCCGCCACCGAGCAGATGAAGGAAAACACAAGCGCGACCAGCACGAAGATGATCAGCAGTAGAATGTCTGTTCCCATAGAGGTTGGCGCTTACCCGAGCAGTTTATCAGCAGGGCCTATCATACGGGCTAATACCCTGAACACCAATCATGATCGGTGCCACGTCATAGCCCCGGATATGGTGGTCGTTAGAAAAGCTCCGGCCGAAGTACTTCGACATCCATCATGCTTACAATACCCATTTGCCGTTGCAGCACGCCGCGCACGGCCTTCAACACGTCAGGAACCTTGCTTTCGTCAAGTACAATCACGACCTGGACCATGCGGCCTGCGTCGGACGACAGCGAGTCAGACCGCCAGGGACCGCTGGCACCGCTGCCAGCCAGGGCTGGAATGGCCGTATAGCCGGGTACATCTAGGTCATCGAGAATGTCGAGCAGGCGCCGCAGGAAAGGTGCTTCGATAATGATCGACAGGCGCTTTTTTGTGAATGTTTCAATCTCAGACATACTTGCCTCCTCTAGACCAGCCAGTTGGCTGCCGCAAGATAGATCGGTATCCCGATCGACAGGTTGAAGGGGAAGGTAATCGCTAATGACAGTGTCAGGTAGATGGAGGGTTTGGCCTCTGGCAGGGCCAATCGCATAGCAGCGGGCACCGCAATGTAAGACGCGCTGGCTGCCAACACAGCAAGCAAGGCCAGGCCACCAGAGTCGAGGCCAATGAGCAGGCCTGCCCCCAGCCCGATAGCTGCGCTGATCATGGGCATATAGAGGCCGAAACCAATCAAGGCCGGTGACAGGACGCCCCGAACCTGACGCAATTCGCGACCGGCTACCAGGCCCATATCCAACAGAAACAGGCAGAGCGCCCCTTTGAAGGGCTCATCAATGAACGGTGCGATCTCTACATAGCCGTCCTTACCGGTGATCGCACCGATGGCGAAGACGCCGACTAGTAACACGATGGACCCGTTGAGCAGGATTTCCCGCCAGGGGGTGCCAAACCCTGCTTCTTCTGACTGATCGTTTCTGCTGCGGCGTGCCAAAAACACAGCACTGATGATAGTAGGCACTTCCATGGCAGCAGCAGCAGCGATCATGATACCGGGATAGGCTATGGCAGAGCTTTCATGACTGTTGTCTATTTCGCGCTGACTACTGTCGGCGAAGCAGGCCGATTTTGACTCCAAGAAGCAGGCCGATTTTGACTCCAACAAGTGAAACAAAAACACTGACACAGGCAGAGCTGTACCTGCTGGCGCTTGCCGGTGCGGTGGTCACGGCAAATGCCTATTACGTCCATCCGATTATTACCCGGTTTGCCGAGAGTTTTGAGGTCAGTGCGGCCATGATCGGTGTTGTGCCTGCAGGCAATCAGATTGCTCTGGCACTAGGTATTTTCCTGTTATTGCCGTTGGGTGACCGCGTCAGCAATCGACGGCTGACGGGTATTTTCGTGGCGGCGCAATTTGTCTCCATTGTGGTGATGGCGCTGGCTGATGACTTCAGTGTGCTGGTCGTCGGGTCTTCCCTATTGGACTTCTTTACCATCGCGCCCTATCTTCTATCGGCCTATGTGTCGAAGCGCATTCCCAAAAAACAGCTGGGCCATGCTACGGCCATTCTGACAACAGGGATTATCGGGGGTATTCTGGTTGCCCGTGCCGGTGCGGGTTTAGTGGGTGAATATTATGGTTGGCGTGCTGTTTACATCATTGCTGCCGTCTTAATGCTGGTGGTCTCCATCGGCCTGCCACTGATGATGGAAGGCCGCAAAGGCGCACCAAGCGAGCGACAATCCTATCCCGCCCTGCTTGTCTC